>FUFK010043984.1_pt1 | contig 99926 bp, 42 predicted proteins | sample 1021851 | NCBI WGS metagenome assembly FUFK01 (sample SAMEA51879418, study PRJEB19060) | metagenome
GATTCAATGCGAATGAATTTACATATGACAGAGTTGCGAACGATACCGGCCATAGCGTCGGCACCTAGTGCGGGAGTATCCCGGATGACATAGCCTTGTTGAGCAGTTATGGCCATGTTACTGCCGAAGTGATGACCAAAAGTTGCATGGAGTCGTAAGAGGTCAAGCGGGCTTTTGTTTTTAGTCGCGAANAGATCCGCNAGTCTTTGAGCTTCTTCAAGTGATGAAGGTGTATAAATGTTTGTGTAGTTCATAGTGTTCTTTCGTGTGTGTTGGTTTGTTTAGTGGAATGCGTGATACAGGCAGTAAAACCACGCGACGGTTGAAGATAGTATTGCGATGATGAGAAGGTTTAGAAACCAGTTCTCTTTGACATCTTCGACAAAGGCGAGCATTTCTTCTTTGGTGTCTGGTCCGATCATTTGTTGTTCTCCGGTCTGAAATCTTCAATTGTAAAGTAAGGTGTTTCAAGTAATGCGTTGACGTGTTGAGTAAGAATCTGAGCTAGTGATTTAGAAGCTCGTCGATTGCCATTAACAATACTACTAAGATGACACTCGTTAACGTTGGCAAGTTTAGCGAGCTTTCTAATACTTATATATTGTTTTAGTTGGTCTCTTCGTTCGGGTTTCATGTCGATCTCCTTTCTTTAATCAAGATAACTCTAGTTTTGCATAATGTCAAACAAGTTTTGCAAATTGCAAAATATATCTTGTAAAATGCAAGACAATTACTTAAATATATATGGGTAACGAAAGGAGGGATATTTGAAAATCCATCATTTACAACGGGCAATAAGGCGTTCTGATCTACAATTGACTGAACGTGTTTTATTAAGTGCTCTCGTTGATCTTGTCGATTGGCAAACATGGCAAGCTGAAACCAAAATTAAAACGATTGAATATGAAACTGGACTCAATAGAGCGACCATAGCAAGAAAGCTTAACTCTTTAGAAGAACGAGGTTTTATCAGTCGAACGAATCAAACCGACGCAAGGGGATACAAAGAGAGTTTATATACTATAAATATAAAAGAGGTCGAAACACAATTATCTAGGTTTTTCCCGATGTCGCAGAGTGCGACCCCCATATCGCAGAAAGCGACTGATCGGTCGCAGAGTGCGACTAAGCGGTCGCAGAAAGCGACATCTAATATTCTATTATCTTCTAATTCTTCTCTACCTAATAAAAATTCTATTTCTTTCAATAACTCTAATACAGAAGAGAACGCGCGAGGCGCGAGCAATGATGGTGATGATTGGGAGTATGTTAAATGGGAAGATATACCAATTGACCTTCCAATGCCTAAAACCCGTTGGGAGGATCACGGCGTTCACGTACCGACACAAGAAGAGATGATGAGGAAATATAAATGAAGAAATTAAACTTTGAAGCCTTAGCAGACTTTTTGCCGGAGATCGTACCCGAGCCAACGCCCGAACCGTTACCCAGTTTGAAGAAAATGAGCGTTGATGATCTGTATAAATATGATCTTACAAGCATGAAATGGGATGACAGCGAAAAGCGGAATTATATCACCATCAAAAGCTTTAAGCCTTGCGGTCGATGTCATGAGGGTTATATTCACATTGAAGAGCTTAACGCGATGTCACCCTGCCCGCATTGCTTACAAGCTGAAAGAAAAGCAAAGCGTATAGAACGGGCGCGGCTTCCACTTGATGCAAAGAGCAAGACTTTTCAAAATTATGAGATGAGAGCAGAATTTAAAAGTTTAGCTGCACAGGTTCGCCGATGGTCACAGACTCAGAACAAAGAAGCCGGCCCTTTAATCTATGGGCCTCCTGGAACGGGCAAAAGTCATTTTGCATATGCTTGCGCTCATCAATTGATATGGAGTGGATTCAAGGTTAGGTATGCGACACATTCAAGCTTACTTGATCTTGAACGGGCTTCATGGAACGATAAAAAAAGCGAATCACCTCTGCGCAATCTACTTCGAGGAATCAATGTTTTAATACTGGATGAAGTCGGCGGCGTTGGTGGTGGATATGGTAAAGTTAGCGATTGGGTGAAACGCACGACTAGCGAAATGTTAGACAGTATTTATAGACAATGGTCGAGCGGTGATTTGTATGTTTTGATGATCAGTAATGTTCAATTACATGTTTTTATGCGGACATATAACGAAGCGCTTCAAAGCCGATTGAGAGAGATGGTCGAGCCAATTTTGATCAATGGTGAAGATAGGAGAAATAACCCTTGATTATTTTCCGTTTGTAAAATAACTTACTAACAGAGGTAATACACATGAACAAAGAGAAGCTTGAATATTTAAAAAGGTCGATCAAGCTTACGCGACTAGCTGAACTTGCGGGTTTAAAGCATCCTGTCGAGCTACACAGAATAATCAAACGCACTCAAGCCACCGATTATCAAACAGCCCGAAAGCTTGCAGACTTAGCCAACAAGATGAGTTTACGAGTAAATTATTATACTGCTGATGACTTTTACTACAAAGAGGAAGAATGAAAACACTAGGGAAATTGAAGGTTATAGGCTACGTTTCAGGCGAGCCAAAGCTTGAGACGAGCAACGCTGGAACGGTTTATTTTAAGTTCTCGGTTCGTTGGTATGAGAACCGCAAAGACTCAGATAAAACGATGTTCATGGATTGTATCGCGTTTGGAAATACAGCGGAGTATATGAGCCAAAAAGTGAAGAAGGGCGAGCCGGTATTTGTTGAAGGTGAGTTGATTAATGATCGTTGGAAGGATGACCAAGGGCGGAATCGTGACTCATGGACTTTGAAGGTTCGCGAATATGTTTATTTAAGTACTCGACCTTCCGAGCAAAGCGAATCAACACCCGCTCAAAGTCAAAGCCTGTGGGGTGAATCGTGGGGAGATCAAAAACATACTTCTACAAATTGGAGCCAAACCAATGAAAGACGAAATGATCCATTCTAACGCTCTACTGATCAAAGTTGCTAAAGAGCTTTTGAGAGATCAGCCGAAGTACTACGCTCAAGTTGAATATGTTTTAGCGATGCCGATTATTGAAGAGCTTTTTAAATATCGCGGGCGAACGATTGAAGAAATTGCTGATTGGATCGGATGGGAGAGAGAGAAGGTTAAGAGCTTTATTGATCAAAATTGGAAAAGGTTGAAATTATGAAAAGTGATCTTGATGGATTGGCAGCACGAGAGACAGCCTCAAACGACACAACCAACGCGCGTACGCGAGATCCTAGATTCCTCTCATTTCTTGAACATTTAGCTTCAGGTCATTCTATAAGCGGCGCATGTGGATCTTCTGACTTACCAAGGAAAACATTGTATCGATGGATGGAGAAAAGTGAAGAGATCAGAGATCTAGTAGATCATGCAAAATGTGTGGGCTTGTCAGCGCTTGAGCTTGAGATGCGTCATTCGATGAGAGGTGGTGATGGAGATTGGCGCGGTTCATCTTGGCTTATGTCTCGTTTACATCCTGATGATTATGGCGAGAAAAGAGAATTGACAGTGACAACAAACGAAGGCGCACAAAAGCAACTTGAGATGGTTAGCGCAATGATTGAGCAGACTAGTGAGATAATGAGCGATGACGATGACACCGGGCGAAAAAGCGAAAAGTAAATATCTTAAATATAAGAATTATCAACTTGCTTATCATAAGAAGCGCAAAGAAAACGAAACGCCCGAGCAGAGAGAAAAGCGGCTTGAGTATCAAAGGGAATATCAAAGGAAACGCAGAGAAATGAGAAGGCGAGTGATTAACAGACCTAACAATTTAACATATGCAGAAGAGATGGAACTTGAACAGAAAAGGCGTGAGCGGGTGAATGCGGCATATGCACAGAAGCCAAAGAGACAGAGAAAGAAAAGAACCTGCTTTCCAAAGGCGCAAAAGATCCAGCCGAAGAAATACCCAAAGGTTAACCCTGATAATGAGAAGTATCGAGATGTCATGAGAGCGGCGGCGCAAGCTTACAGAGCTTTAAGCCCTGATGAGAAGTTAGAACGAATCCGAATTGCTTACCGAGGCCGTTAATGTGGATCATACCGAAGAACTTACACACATCTCACTTTGTGCAGGATACGGAGGAATTGATATCGGACTTAAGCGAGTTATCCCAAGCTTGCGAACAATCGCTTTTAGTGAGATCGAAGCCTATGCGGTCGCGAACTTGGTCAGCAAAATTGAAGCGGGACACTTGGACGCGGCTCCTGTGTGGTCGGATCTTAAAACCTTCCCTTTCTCAAGCTTTCACGGAAAAGTGGATCTCATCAGTGGCGGGTTTCCATGTCAACCGTTTTCAAGTGCAGGAAGAAGAAAAGGAGACGAAGACCCGCGCCACCTGTGGCCGTACATTGTCCGAGGTATTCGAGAATCTTCACCAAGAATGGTCTTCTTTGAAAACGTCGAAGGCATCATCTCAAGCAAACTCAAAAGCAACGAATGGGGCGACCCAGAAGGAACGCCCGTTTTGCTTCATGTCCTCCGAGAGTTGGAGAGATTGGATTACAGAGCAACGGCGGGAGTATTCAGCGCGTCAGAAGTCGGCGCACCACATCAGAGAAAAAGAGTGTTTATCCTTGGATCAAAGATTGAGCAACTTAGAACCATCAAGTTTAAGCGCTCAAGATATCCGGCAAGAAGAGGACAAGCACAATACAGTTGGGAGCCTCCAAGGGTTAAAGCTCAACGCACGTTGGGTCGATGCTTTGATGGGGTTACCGATTGGGTGGACGATGCCGAGCTGTACGAATCCGCTGACAGTTCCACCGATGAACTCCGATTACTCGGGAATGGAGTCGTGCCCGACACCGCAGCACGAGCCTTTGAAGTCTTGTGGGCAAGGTTGGGCAACGCCGACAAGTACGCAACGAGGAACGAATTTAAAGACGACGTTGAGAAGATCAATCAAACTAATACAGCAAGGAAAGCAACCATTCTCGACACTGCTTCAAGTGCAAACGGAAGCTAGCGAAAAGGGCTTAATACTTGATGAAGTTTACAAACAAATGAGAGAATTGATCAATCAGGGCTTAGACTCCGAAACGATAATTAACATAATTTTAAATGAAGCTTGTATACACTGACTTACAAAAAGAGTTGATCACCGCGATCACAAAAAAGAATGCTTTTGTCGCAATTCGTGCCGGTTGGGGTGCGAGCAAAACAAGCGCTTTAGTGTTCGGGCTTTTGTATGTTGCAACATGGCGAGCGGGTACCAGTTCACTTTTGATTACGGATACCGCGCCGCGTTATCGATCGGTTTTAGGTCCCGAGCTTGAGAAGTGGTTAAGCCCGTTGGGATGGACGTTCAACCAGTTAAAAGGTGAATGGAAAGACCCAAACACGGGATCAAGTATTTGGTGTCGTTCGTACTTTAGACCCGGAACAAAGGAAAGTACATCGAACCCTTTAGAAGGTCTAAACATCACAAGCGGTTTTGCATTCATAGACGAGTGTCAAGTATTTCCATCTGCTGAAGTCGCTTACAAAGCCCTTGGTCGTTTAAGGTCGGGTCCTTCTCCTTGTCTTGTCATGGTCGGTTTACCTGTGAGTGATGCTTGGTGGGTTAAGCTTGCTGAACAATCGGGCGGTAAAACGATCTTCTATAGCTCGCACGTCAACAAAGCTAATCTAAGCGATGAATGGTTTGAAGCTGTTAAGCATCTTCCAGAGTCTGAACGGCTCGCAATGATCGAGAATAAACCTCAACCGCCTAGTGGTTTGGTATTGTCGGAATGGACAGAAAGCCATGTTATAGACGGATGGAAGTACCGCGAGCACTTGCAAGGGCGCATCGCGCTTGACTGGGGATTCAGAAAGCCTTCTGTCTTGATCATCGTGCATGATCCTGACTTAAACGCCGATATAATTTGCGGAGAGTTAAACCCGCGAGAAGTTAGCCTTGATAATCTTGCTCAGCTTATTTTGACGATTGCATGGCCTAGAAAGATTAAGCATTTTGCACCATCTCCGAGAATATGGCTTGACGATGGAGTAGCGGACAAGGCGGGCGCGGCTCGATCTGATCATTCCGGTATATCTGCATTTAGGCATTTAGGAAGCGATCCACCTAGAGGGATTGGTTTGCCGTTAAAGTGGACAACTGACCCGATTAGAACCAATGTTTTAAATGGCATTCAAAAGCTAAAAAGGGCTTTAGCTCGTAAGCAATATTTAGTTACTCGCGAGGTATGGGAAGCGGGCGACCGAGCACAGGGTAATAGCTTGCGTAAAAGTATCATGTCTTATTCATGGGCGAATACAAAAGACGAACCGATTAAAGACGGGAAAGAGGATCCAATTGACGCGCTTAGATATGATTGTATATTTTGGCGGTGGAATGATGATGTAGAAAAAGCAATGGTGAGAGTAAAGGCTAAACGATCAAGGAAAGTAAAAGTAGGCGGCAAAAGATTCCTTGACTTCTAAGCGTATCTAACTGATTATATCTATCCCGACTGTTAACCAAAGAAGTTAACCGACCTATTGGCCCCAGTTGGGATCATACGATGTAAACGGCCCGTTGTGGGTCGTTTCTTTTTGTGGTAAGTATAAATTGTTACTTCGTGTGTGTGGTGCTCAGTTCATTCGTGATCTGGGCATTATGCTTTTTTAGGGGCTTGACAAAGTACGCGATCTTGTACACTTAATTAAAAAGAGGTGAACATATGATCAGTACTCCTGAACGCGATCCGGAACACATGCCCGCTTATACCCCAAGATTCACGATCAAGGGTATAACGGGTACAAATGTATCAAGCGGCTCAATTGTCGGGAAAGAGCAAAACCCAAAACTTACGGGCAAAAGTTGGGTTTTAGAAGCTGAGTCAATGTTGTCGAGCGATCCAATCGTAAGACGATCTTGGACTATGTTAAGACAGACTTTGCTTTCTGCATCATGGCGTTTTGAGTCTGCAAATAAGGGCGATCCTGTATGTGATGAGCTAGCTCGATTCGCTAATGAATGTTATGGCTTTGACGGTTATAGCGGTCAGATGTCGCTTAGTTGGGAACAACAATTAAGTTATCTTTGGGAGTTCGTGCCGTTAGGTTATCGATACGCTGAAGAAGTTTACCGAGTCGGCCCCGATGCCAACGGTAAAATTAAAGTATGGCTTGATCGTTATGCAGATCGTGAACCCTCAGCACATCAAAAATGGTTAAGTAGAGACGGTCAACAATTAGACGGAGTCTATCAAGACATGGTCGGGAAAATTGTACCCGAGCCGATACCATCAAACAAAATGATTCTGTTGACACTCAACAAAACTGGATCAAACTTTGAAGGCGTCGGAATGCTTCGCTCGTGTTGGTGGTGGTGGCGTACAAAACAACGCGTATCAAATATGATGCTTGTTGGTCTTGATCGTTGGGCAGTGCCTACACCCAAAGTTACTGTAGATCGTTCGGTTGCTGAACAACAAGGATATACACAATCTGACATCGAAGCGATGATTGATGAAGCTGAAGCGCAAGCACAAAATTTCTTAAGCTCCGAGCAATCTTATTTAGTCGAGTCAAGCGCGGTCAAGTTCGACAATTACAGCGTGATGCCCAATCTTTACAGCCAAGGCCCAATTGATATAATCACTAAATGTGATTCTCAAATCGCGGCGGCTTTTCTTGCCCAGTTTGCTGATCTTGGAAATACTGAGACGGGCGCTCGATCTGTTGGCGAGATTCATCTAAGCGTGTTTAGACGTGCGGCAATTAATCTTTGTGATCTTATAGCAGGTGTAGTGAGTGGACCCGACCGAAGAGCGGCGGGAACTATTGGCCGATTAATTCAGTGGAACTATGGTCCAATGGATCCGTCAAAACTTCCTCGTTTAACTCATCTAGGTCTAGATACCGATGACTTGGCCGAATCAATGGGTATGTTACCTGGACTAGTACAAAGCGGGTTATTAACTCCCGACGATGAACTTGAACGTGCATTACGTCAAAGACTAGGCGCGGGTGATCTTCCGGAAGATGCAATACGCACACCGAGAGAACGCGCGGCAAGTGCAAGAACTGGAAACGCTAACGCGGCGACACTAGCTGAAGAACTTTTACGAAGGCGCAAAAATGGCTAAACGTCGAACAATCGCACAAACACCCGCACCAAAGAAAGACCGCATTAAAGGGTCAAAGAAGAATCCCAAGGGAAGCGCAAGCGGTAAACGTGGCGGAATCGAGATAAGCGCAGAGACTGAAAAAGCTTTAGTGAATTATCGAGATAAACACAATAAAAGATACAAAGGATCATCTAAGCAGGTTGATCTTGGAACACTTAAAGCAGTGTTTAGAAGAGGCGCGGGCGCTTTCTCTACTTCGCATCGTCCCGGAATGAATCGCAATCAATGGGGTCTTGCTCGCGTTAAAGCTTTTCTTAAACTTGTTGGTACAGGTGAACGCAAAAAGGCGTATGATACTGATCTTGATCTCTTGCCCAAAAGTCACCCACAACATAGGGCAGACAGCGAAACACTTTTAGCGGTTCCTAAAAAGTACGATCACATTGACTTTACCCCACCAAAGGGGGCGCAAGATGCCGCCGATCGAGCTTTAAGAATCCGAGCTTCTAAACCAATGAGTCAACGCGGAATGACTCAGACAGGCATTGCCCGAGCTAGGGACTTGAGAGCCGGTAAAAGATTATCGCCCGATACCGTTAAACGGATGCTTTCTTATTTCCAACGGCACGAAGTCGACAAAGAAGGAAGTACTTGGAAAGACTACGGTAAAGGTCGTCAAGCTTGGCTTGGATGGGGAGGCGATGCCGGCTTTAGATGGGCGCAAAAGGTAGTTAATCAAATGAATGATGCAGATAAAAAACAACAAGCTTTAAGAGCATACGGTGAAGCGGTTCTACTTGGTGAAGTTGGCGGCTATAACGTGCCCGACGGTTTAACCATTGGTAAACCATTTAAAACGCTTGGACTTGGCCAAGTGTCATCAAGAATGAACGGCGAGAAAATCGGCAACGCTATAACGCCCGAACTTTTAGAAGAAATGAAAAGAGTCTATTACTCAAGGCGAGAAGCGGACCCCGTTATCATCGACTGGCAACATGCAACAAGCCCTTTCAATGGTGGACCGCCAGCACCTCCCGAGAGCGGTAACGCTTTAGGCTTAATCGTCGATCTTGAATTAAGAGAAGATGGACTTTATGCAATCCCCGCATATAACGAGCGCGGGCTTAACATCGTAAAAGAGGCGGGCGGCGTTCTTTGGTCGTCTCCCGAATATTTAGACGGTGAAGTCTACGCCCGTGAAGGCGGTGATAAAATCGGTGACGCTCAACTTTTAGCGATCACCCTTACCCCTAGACCGGCTCAAGCATCAACACAGCTCGAGCCCGTAACACTTAAGGAGCAGTTAATGGAAGACATTAACGAGATGTCAATTGACGAGCTTCGCGACATGCTACGAGCTAAACACGATATGGTGCTAGAGCTTGAAAAGCGGGTCGCGGAGATGACCAAAAAAGCAGAAGCGGCAATCGAAGCTCAACTCGACATGGAAAAAGATGAAGAGATGAATGAGCATTACGATAAAGAAAAGAAGATGGCTGAGCACGACGATAAAGAAAAGAAGATGGCTGAGCACGACGATAAAGAAAAGAAGATGAAAGAGCATAAGAAAATGAGCGAGTCCACGCCCGCTATGCTTTCAGAAAATGCTCAACTTCTTTCTGAGGTTAAAGCGCTTCGTGAACAACTTCTAAAAGTCGAAGCTGAAAAGTACGAGACTGCAAAGAATGCGGCTATCTCTTCACTTTTAAGCGAAGGTAAGATTGCGCCAAGTGCTGAATCAGCCGCACGAGATGCTTACGACTTACGCGAATCAAAGCCCGCATTATGGGCGCACTTCTCAGAAGCGGCACCCGTTGTACCAATGCAAGAAATTGGGCACGGCGCAAGCGCTGAAAAGATCACTAAAGAGAATCTCGCTTCAAAGATTGCCGATGAAGCAAAGACACAAAATATCAGCTTCTCAGAAGCACTAAACCAGTTCAGGACTACAAACCCTGAGCAATACGCTCAAATTTACGGAGTCTAATTATGGCTGAGCAAAACATAGTAAAAAGTTATATCACAGGCGAGGCTATTACAGAATTTGCTCTCGTTAAACTACATACCGACGGAACCGTTTTTCTTGCCGGTACAAGTGACGGTGTAAACGTAATCGGAGTAGCTCAACGAGCCGCCGCATCTGGTGACATTGTTGACGTTGTTGTACACGGTTTAACCCGTGCAATTGTTGGAAGTGCAGGAATTGACTTAACTAGTGCGGTTGCTTTACCGGTTCAAGTTACTTCAAACGGAAGCATTGAAGCCAATTCTGGATCAGGTGAATATGGAATCGGTTATCTTATTCCATCAAAGCAAAATCTCGCACTCACAAGCGGTGAGCAAGTCGAGATCATTTTCAACGGTCCTAAGACCCCACTACCTTAAGAAAGAAGGTGATCTAAAATGGCTAGTTCATATAGTAATTTACACCCAGTTGATGAGATCTTAAGCAACCTTGCCATTGAAGCGGTTCAAGGTGACAACGCTTTTATTGCTGATCGAGTATTTGAAACCGTAGCAATTCCCGAGCGTTCAGGAACTCTTTTAATTGAGAATAACCGCAACTTTACAGGAGCGGGCGCGGGTCTTGATAACCAAAGAGCACCTGGAGCAGATCGACAGCTTTTAAGCGGATTCGACCGAAGCAATACAACTTTTAAAGCTGACATCTTTTCATGGCGTGATGGAATCGCGATGGAAGATATTTTCGATTCGCAATATCCCGGATCTGAAGAACAACGCATGGTGAGAAAAGTAGCGCGAGCTATGCAGATCTCAAGAGAGAAGCGCTGTGCTGATCTTCTATTCAACAGCACTGAGTTCCAAACATCAGCTTGTACAGCTCTACAAACTGGTACGAAGTGGGACGCAACCGGCGCGAATCCTTTGACTGATTTACACGCTCTTAAAGATACTGTTTTCGATAACTCGGGCGGTATGGCTGCAGACTCTTTAATTTTAGGTCGCGGTGTATTCCGTACACTTGCCCGTAACCCTGAAATCCGCGGATACGTTGGTTCAACTGGTAACGGTCTCGCAAGCGGTCAATTGATTCTAAGCAACGAAGCAGTACTTGAGGTACTTCGATCAGTTCTTGGAATCCCTAACGTATATGTTGCAAACGCGATCAATGACTCAGCACCGGCGGGCGCGACTTCTTCAGAGTCTCAAATCTGGAATACTGAGCAGGTGTTTATGGGTATTCTACGTGGTGGTGATGCTCTCGTAAATCGTAATGGTGTTAAGATGGGACCAATGGCGGCAATCAACTTCCGCTTTGGTGCTATGCAAGCCGGTGCATATGACAACGAGCAAAAGACACGACGCTACGTATGGAGCGAAGAGATCGAGACCTTCAAGAAGATTGATTCAAACTTTGGTTTCGTCGTAACTGACTGCTTAACTTAAGGGTCTTTTGATGCTGTGCCGTAGTTGCGGAATTGTCAATTTACTCGCTGAAAAGCGTGATGCTGATACAAAAGCAATTGAAGAACTTCGTATCCAAGCGAAGAACGAGCCGCCATTACTGGCACAGATTACACTTGCACAGGTGGAACAGCTTGAAGCGCAAGTTGCGGTCGAGAAAGCTCTTAAAAAAGGGTTATCTCAAGCGCGAAAAGGTTTAAGAAACCAAATTAAACGCGATCTCGATATGGGGATTCCTGCGGATAATTGGTTACTGATGAGCCGTGATGAACTCATCAATTATATTTTAAATGGTGGCATGGGTGAAGTCGTTGACGGCTTCCTTGATGCTACAAATACAGTTTATGATCTGACTCTAAAACAATTGTCTTTAGAAGGTCTTGAACTTGATCCGGCAACGCTTGCACTAGATAGAGATCGTTTAAACGCTCAGCTAGTTGGTGCAGTGTTCGACGATGTAATACTACCTGATATATCTCAACGTATACGCTCAACTTTGAGCGCAATCGATGCCGATGTATCTATAACACAAACAGTTGATCTTTTGTTTCAACGATTCCAAGCCGCAGAAGGTCGAGCACTGACCGAAGCCAGAACGGCAACGGCTCAATGGGGCAGATCTTTGACAGCTCAAGCCGCTGAAGAAGCGGGAATAAATAATTATTTATATGTTGGCCCTCGTGATGGAATTACTCGCGGATTCTGTGAAGAGCTTGTTGATCTTGTTGTAAGCTCAAAGCAGATGAGGAAATTAAACAACAATCAAGGATTATCTGTAAAGATAAGTGGTGGCGGTTATAATTGCCGTCATAGTTGGGCACCCGTAACAGAATCATTTATAGAGGTTGCTGATCTTGAGCGAGCAACAAACGCCGATATTGAAGCGGCAAATAAGGCGGCTAAAGAATGAGAAAAGCAATTACTAATTTAGATTATCTATTTCAATGGAATGCACCTTTCCCAATTAATGGAACGCCAACTATAACCATCAACGGCTCGACATCTTCATTAAGTCAGAATAGAGCGGCGGTAAGTGTTACAGCGATTGCCGCTGATCGAAGAACATTAACTTTATCGACAACCGCGACAAGTCTTGAACAAGATCAAGAGCGAGCATATTTAAGAACCGATGGCGACGGCATCATATCGGTTTTGGTTTCTCGCATAGTCGGAACAACTGCGATATTAGCCGAACCTTTACCGCGTGAAATTGATCTATCAAGCGCGTCTAGTTTAGAGTTCGCTTTATGGTCGATCACTCTTACAAGCTCAGTTACTGGAACAAGCGCAAGCTATCCATATATAGTAAATTACACCGCCGATCTTGGAGCGGAGACAATTCTAAGAAGTGAAAAAGGGCTTTTAAAAGTTACGCCTAGAATCTTCACAACTGGCTTAGATCATGATCAGCTTACAAGTACATTTGCACAACTAGCGGACATGATACCAAGGCGACAAAGTGACCTTGAGCCACAGATTAAAGCGGCGCTTGAAGAAGTAATCTTAATTGTCAGAGATCATGTTATTCCGTCGAATTGTACAGAAGATGAAGTATGGAACCCAGAGCAATTCCTTCAAGCACATTCATATTATGCGGCGGCTCGCGTCTATGAGCTTAACAATCAATTCGATCAAGCGGGTGATTTACGTCAACGCGGTGAAGATCTTTTATTGTTGGGGCTTCGATCAGTGGCGCTTGATCTTGATGGCGATGGGGTTTTAGATGAAGGTGAAGAGAATCTGAGAGAATCGGGCGGACGTGCGACAGATGTGAGAGGATCAAACCCGATTACAAAGAGCGCATATGATAAAACGTTTATCCCTTCTCGCGCGATGAGGCATTAAGATGCCCAATCAAGTTCGATTCCGATTGCCTAAAGATCTATGGACTGAGCGCGATACAAAGCGACTCGCTCTTAATACTTTGGCATCGATCAAGCGACGCACGATGCAAGGCAGGGACGCCGACGGAAAGCCATTTAAAGAGTACTCAGAAAAGCCTTTGTATGTCGCTTTTAAAGGCGCACGATTGAAGCCCAAGGGCTACACTAGAAAAAGTCGCACGGGTAAAAGCGCATTCTATCAAGGCGGTTATCGAGAGTACAAAGACAAGAGTCGGAAGCGATCGACAAGGCCATCAACTGAAATGACAAGCGAAGTGGATCTTGTTTTATCTGGTTCATTAATGGCTAACTTTGTTCCTTTGAAGGTGACAAGGTATTCATTTATTCTTGGTCTTGGTTCACCCGTTCAAAAGTATGGCTACCATGTAAATGAAAAACGGCGTTTTATTGGATTGAGTCCTAAAGAAGTTGACCAATTAACAAAGGTCGTTGCTTTAGAGATACAAAACAAATTGCAAAAAGCTGAGCGTAAAAGACAGTATCAAAGAGAATACTATCAAAGAAAAAAGCGCGAAAAGGGTAGCTCATGAGTCAGGGAATCTTTGCAAGCTTAGAGCAATTAACAAGCATGATACAAAGCTTGACGCCTAAAACGGATACTCACCACGGCTTCGTAAATCATGATCCGGCTTCGGGCTTGGTTCCACCTTTGGAGCTTCGACCACATTCAACGCGCTACTTTGATTATGATCTTGAAACGCTCGCCGAAGATGACGGGCAAGCCGGTTTAAGCGGTCGCAAAAGATGCTCGATCAATCTAAGAGTTCGCTATGATATACCGCAAGAGCGCGGGTTTCTTATGCGGCTAATAAATGAGGATGCGGCTTTACTTATAGATAAGTTAAAAGGTCCTTATTACAATCTTTCAACAAGTGGTATTATTTCATTGATACCAGGTCAACCACGAATCGAAGGCATACCGGACGAAGCAGGAAATGTAATTGCTTTGTTTCTTATCTTGCCCTTTGATCTTTTATATTTGGAGGTAGCTTAATGGCTGTTACACATAGATCAATCGGAGTCGCGGTTGAATCCTCTTTTGGCTCTCTTGGTGTGTCCACAGGATTACCAAGCAAACTATTAACTTATGAATCAATGCCCGTTGAGCGTGATCCCGTCATCATCTACGGCGAAGTAATCGCAAGTGAAAGAAGTGATACAAGGGATGGTCCTTACGGAATGCCACCGGAACCGGACACAGTATATTCAGGCGGTCAAAGGGTTCAACGTCGTACAGGATCAGTCGAATTAAGACTTGATCTTACAAGCGTAGGCGCGGGCGTTGCAAACTATGATTCTAATTATCTTGGTAAATTGCTCGGCGGTGGTTTTAAAACTGCAAAGCATAGCGCCACAACTGACACTTCAACATCTGTCAGTGATGTAAATACATTTACACCAACAACAACCAGTACTAATTACGCAATTGGTAACCTAATCGGCGCTAATTATAATGGACGTGCAGAATATAGCGCGGTGACTGCTAATAATGTAGGCGGTGATATTACAATATCTCCTGCTGTATCTGATACGGGTGCTATTTCCGGCGTTATTCAAATGCTACAAACATGGTATGCAGACCGAACCGGAACAACTGAACATTCTCTATCATTCCGCGTTGACGGTGTTAATTTTAGGACTTTTGTTTGGGGTGCGGTTCTTGAATCAATTGCTATCAGCTTAGATAATGGGCGGCTTATGGCTGATCTTGTATATCAAGCGGCATGTATTCAAGATGATCATTCAAGTTTTTCAGGTCCAATCGAACCGGTTTATAATAGCGGTGCACCTGCATTATTTAGAGGCGCTTATGTAGTTGTATCTTCCACGGCTCCAACTAGTCGAACTGATGCAAGCACAGGGGATACACTCGCACGTACTGAGCTAGATTGTGAGTCTTTTACATTCACTATTACAAATACGCTCACCCCAAAGGGGCGATCTAATTCAATTCTTGCTATGTCTGGAATGGATGTAAGTGATGTTAATGTTGAATGCTCGCTAACTCTAAGCACCGTTAACACTACTTTAAACAATGACTATTTCAACCGCCAATTAAGACAAGTACTTATTGGAACGGGTCCAATCGGTAACGGTCTCGGGTGCGCTTTGATGATTCCCGCCGGTTATCTTACAACTGATCCAAGTAAATACGATGTTTCAGGAAATGACATTGTACGACAAACGCTTAACTATGCTCAAAGCCGATTCGGTGGAGATGTTTCAAACAGTGGCGCGGGTAATTCACCGGTTAGAATCGGTCTTACAGTAGGTTCTTAATATGGCTTTACGTTTCTTTACTAGTTCAGAGTCTACGCTTGAAGTCGTTATTACTTGCGATCCTGCAATTGATGCAACCGACGAAGCAAAAAACGAATATCTCAAAACGGGTGATCGTTCATTACTTGGCGATCATGAAGGCGCGACGATATTTAAACTCAAAGCGCTTGGACCTTCTGAACGTGAAGAAGCGGAAGTTAAAGCGGGCGCCTATGTCCGATCAGAACTCGGGCGGCTTCTTTGGATTCAACAACCAACTGAGACAGAGGAGCGGGCGCGGTGGCATCATGCACTCGAAGAAGATGAGCGAGAAGCCTTGGCTATGTATCGCAATTATCTTGATAAGGTGTATCTTGAGATGGTGGCTCGGTCTCTTCAAACAATTGATAATCAACCGGCAACGATTGATAAAATACAAATGATACAACCTGATGACGCTCGGATAGTTACTATTTCAGAGCTAGTCGTTCACATTCGCAGAATCTCCCTTTTGGGTGACTCGGGAAAATAGCGCTCGCGGGGTCAATCTGGCTCGCTTCTTCAGGATCCCGCGCGTGGAATTGCGAGCAATGCATGAACAAACCACAACTGAGAAAACAACGCGGTAATTGTGGCGGGTCTTTTCGTGCGGGTTTACCACAATCACAAGTTGATGATGTCGGGCGTTATGTCATGGGTTATCGTGTCGCACCGGATTGCGGGGAAGCGTTCAGCGATGTAAAAATAAGATCTTGTCCCGTTGCTGATTCTAATAGAGCGGCTAGCTTGATCAATGCTTTTTCACGGCATAGAAACGGACTAGCGACAATCAAGGATACTTTTCCAAGTCCTTCGTGTGCTGTTATCGAAGCGGTTGACGTGTTACATAATACAACAGAAGAAATGTTATCTCGCGCAAGAGAAAGGGCTTTAGATAATGGCAACAAATGAAGTTGAAATAGAAGTCGTTTTAGAAGGTGCTAGGCAAGCAACAAAAGAACTTAAAGGATTAGGTGAAGCAGGTCGATCAGTCGCGGAGTCAATGCGGACGACTAACGAGAAGTTAGGAGAAGGGTTTACAAGTGTTACTAATGGAGTTGATAGCCTTGTAGAATCAATGGAAGGTTTAAGCGCGGCGGTTGTAAAGTCTAGTGCTGAGAGCGCAATAGGCATTCGTTCCTTCTTGGGTCCAGTTGCATTATTAACTATTGGCTTTGTTGAATTATATGAGGGTATAAAAAAGTTTAGTGGATCGGCTCAAGAAGCTGAACAAAGAGCGCAAGCAATGGCGGCGGCGGCGGCTGATCTACAAAGTAAACTTGAAAGTCTAAGTGAGCGCGGTGTAACTCCATCGACTAAAGAATTAATCAAGTTTACAAAAGCAAACTTGCAAGCACAGATTCAAAAAGAGCTTTTACAAGTTCAGATTGAAAAAAGTCGAAAAGTATTTGAAAGACTTGCCGAGGCTGAAAAAGACGCAAGCGCGGCAACAAGGGCAAGAATTAAAGCCCAAAAAGATTCTACAGTATCACAGGGAGTAGTAAATAAATTAACTATAGATGAAACTAATGCTAAAGGTCGTTTAACAAGCGCAAACAGACAATTAGAGCTTACTTTACAAGGAATTGTTAGAGTACAAGAATTAGTAAATCAAAAGGTTAGAGATACTCAAAAAATCTATGAAAGTTTTGAAGAACAGACAAAAGATTCATTAATTTCAAGGGCTAAAGAGAAGTTACAACGCTTAGAAAATATTAAACTATTACGCTTAGAAGCTAAGGGTATAGAAGATCGATCAGGTGCTTTAAAAGAAGAAATTAAAATTGGTACTCAAGGCATTCAAGCGATCATTCAAGATTATGATGTAACTGAAAATGTCAAAGGCTTAAAAGATCTCAATAATAGTTTAGATCAGACTATAAAGCTCTTAATCAAAAATGCAGGCGCATCCAAAGAATCTGAACTTGTAACTCTGGCGGGTTTAAAAAGAGTTGCCAAGCTTAGAGAAGAAAGCAGAAAAAAACAAAGCGCAGAAGATAAGAAACAATTTAGTACAAGATTAAAATTAGAAAAACAGCAAGCTCTAACTCAAATTACCCAACAAGCAAGAATTGAATCTTTAAGAATCCAACTAGAAAACGAAGGATTCACAGAAAGAGTAAAGCTCGCTACCTTGGCATATCAAACAGAATTAAAACTTGCTGATGATAACGTCAATAAAAAGCTAGAAGCCGAACTAAGGTACCAGTTAAAACTAAAAGAGATCGGTCAAGCTCGTATTGATCAAAGCGCCAAAGACGCGCAAAAGATCGAGCAAGACAGATTAAAAGCCGAGGCACAAGCGGCCAAAGAACGCGACGCAAGAGAGAGACAAGCGGAAGCCGAAAGACAAAAGCGAATTGAGCAAGCAAAAGCGGACTATCAAGACTTGATGAGCGCGGTCGATCATTATTCTAGCGGGCTAGCAAATGCGGCGGCGGGTGCTTTACTCTTTGGTGATTCAGTAAGTCAAGGTGTGGCTGATGCCTTGAATGCTTTAGCCAGTGAGGCGGCTGTAAATGCATTGATAGAAACGGCTAAGGGTGTAGCGTCTGCTTTCACGAATCCGGCAGAATCAGCAACTCACTTTACAGCGGCGGGACAATTCGCAGTGGCAGCCACAGCGGCGCGGGGTGCCTCTGCTTTACTCGGAGGCGGTGGCGGTGGCGGTGTAACTTCGGGCGCAAGTGCTTCACCTTCCGGAGCACCACAAACAGCAAGCGCACCAATAAGAGAAGAAGCACGAGAAGCACAAATTACTTATAATATTAATTTTGGTGGTAGTGTAATATACGATAGTAAGCGAGCCGCAGAACAAGCACTCGCCGACAGGATCACAACAATACAAAACACTAGACGACGCGGCGCACCAATTCCAAGGAGGGCTTAAAATGCCATATAATAACCCTGCTCCCGACTTTGCGCTTTTAACTTCCATCGATGCGACCGAGTGGTCAGGCGTCGAACTGTTCACCCGTTCGGGCGGTTCCGCTGTCTCTTTTCCAACGTTTGCCAGTGGATCGGGTATATTTGAAGATGCAATCTCTTTGCTAAATGGTCGCGGTTCTAATAGTGCGAATCAGTTACAAGCTTTTATTCAATCTTCAAGCAACTTTGGAACGTGGACAGTAACGCTTGACAGTGCAACCGATAAAATTAAGATTTCATGTACAACTGATTTTAATTTGACAGTTCAAACAAGCGGATTCAACGGGCTTGGATTTGAGACGGACGCGACATTAACACCAAGCAAAACAGCGGCTAACGATTGGGTAAGAGGAGTGCACCCCGCTTCTGTTTCTCATGCGTTATCAATTTTTCTAACTTTTAGTGATGGCGGATTAAATACATTTAATGTTCCTTATAGTCTACCTTTCCAAGACGTGCCGATCATACTTAGAGAACGAGGCGCGGTGGGTGATGCCGATGATGTGAATGCAACCGATTGCATCGAAGCGCTTGACCAAGCTGCACAAAGTTCAAGTGATATAGTATGGTATTTAAACGATTCAGGTTATGTAGTATGTGAATATTTCGCTTCAACAGTCGGAGATTTAACTTGGTCAAGTACGACGTTTAGGGATAGATTAGGATTCAATGGAACAGAAACACCCTACAATGATTCAGGGTTTATGATCCTGACCGCAAAAAATAGAATGCCTTCAACTCTCTTCCCCTCTCGACCAGTTCAAAGATCCCATTTAAGGGTTGACCAAGTATCACAAGCTCGGCGCTTAATCGGCGGCGGTTATGTCTCAAACTTCGTCGGCTCATATATTACAAGCGTTGTTAATTTCGACCTTGACGCACGACTTGACCAGATTGATCTATATAGACATTTTACTAATAAGTTTATGCCGTACATATCGAGCGGTGAAAGGATCAATTATTATCAAGGATGGGGAGATAGTCGACGGGCTTTAATTCATGCCGATGTCACTACAAGCGCAACTGATGAATACACATTATTATTCACATCTGAAGATAACGGAGATCAAGGACGGATCAGGGGAAGCCTTAGTCCGACAAGTTCTATTGACTTAGTTTATCCGGGTGACTTAAGGCGCAAGGTTCCTGTCTTGATGGAGATCGAGCATTTATGAGTAATAGCTTTAATACACCGCCGGACGTGCCGAATATAAATACACTCGTTGCAGGGCAAGAGATCGCATCCACGACGCTTCAAAGAGTCGGGAGTTTATCTAATTATTGTCACTCATACGGCGGCACATCAAATTGTGTGAGTCAATATTTTGACGATGCTACATTGGCGAGTACTTCAACAAGTTCTCAAGTTGCTTGTAGATGGTTGATACCTACAATCAGCGATATTCATAAAACGATGGACTTTGCGCTTGATGCATTTGTAAGCGGTGGAAGTGGAACGATTACTATACAAATAGATGATGGTACAACGGTTTCAAGTGTCGGGATCAATGTTACAAGTACAACTAGTATATATCATAGTGCTAGTTTGACGCATACAGGAACGACAGCACAGACGACGGTAGAGCTTTTATTATTAGTTACCGCGCCGACATCGCACGAAATAAGAATACAATCATTTAGTGCTTATTGGTTGCCCAAAGGTTCTCCATTAAGCGCGGGCGTTTCAACTTTGGCGGGTACAAGCAACACAATAACGCCAATGGGGATTAATCGACTCGGAGCAAATAACGCTTTATCTAGTAGAGCGGGTTTGAACTTACGCGAGAATATAACGACGTTAAGATATAGACCGCGCGTCATTTGGGCATGGTCTGGTATCTATAATGCTAGTAGTATGAGCGCTGATGGTGCGCAAGGGCCGAAAGCTTTAGGCGTTGGAGATATAGATACTTTCCATATTGCGCCGTTGTTTGTTGGTGCTGAGCGTGACAGTGTAACAAAACAAGTACAAATTGAAGCTTATATAGTAGGCTTAACCGGTTCAGATACTATTAAAGTACAATTTATGGGCGAGATAATTACATTTAGTTCTAACGGGTGGAGATCTAAAACTATAACGCCAAATGTCGATGCAATCCGAGATCTAAGCGATACATTTCTACCTTATTATAGAATAGGCTTTGATGCTTCACCAACGAATCAAAGTACATCAAATTATGGTTTTATAAAAGCTTCGGATGTTGCTTCCTCGGGTACAGCCCCGACCGTTCCTTATATCGCTTCAATTACAGTGTGGGTGTATTGATGTTAGTACAAACAAGTTTTAATACATTGCCACAATCTCAAGCGTGTCATAGCGGTGTTTTAGTCACCGGATCAGTAGTAAGCGATTACGCCGCCGCTTTAATGCAGTTGAGTCATGTTAAGTTTTTAAGTCATGCGCATTTTAGAATCGCTCGGAATACTTTAGACACTAGACAGAATCACCCGTCATGGGCGGATCATTTAGACCGCGCACCGGCTGAAGTTGGAAAGAGTATTCCACAAAAGCGGTTCTATTATCGCACGACACCATTAACGACTCATATAGCAATGCTTGCAAGGGTTGCAACTTTTGGCCGTTTAAATGCTAGCTTCTCGGGTGCGGTTCCACAGCTTCAAGTATTCTTGAATACAACGGCGGGCGCGTCATTGGATACCGGTGTTTTGTATGGTGAAGGTGTCATATATATCGACGGTTCAAGCGATAGCCCGAACGGCTTTCGAGGGTCGATCTATTCAAGCGCTAATATTGACAGCGATAGCGCCGACTATGGACGGCCTTTAATTGTTCCAAGTGCTAACCGTGGCGATACTCTCGCGGTAATCGTAGCGGCTCAAGATTGCAAATTAATATCGCTCGATCTCTTTGACATCCATGCAACGGACGTAATACCATGAATCTTGATAATAATAACGGGCGACGAATATTTGTCTTAGAAATAGCAGGGCTTTCAACTCGTTATTATAGCGGTCCAAGTCCAAGCGGGTCGAATCTATCAAGCACGATTGCAACCGGTATAAACTACACCAACATTGAAGCGATCTTGAGCGTTGGCGCGTACAGTGCAAGCCTTGATCCTTCGGGAGGAATTGCCACATATGGAGCTATAACCGTAGAACTTGCAATCAATCCGAGAGATGGAAGCAACGACGCCGGCGTTATATTTGGCCGATGCGGTGCGCGATCAACCGACATTTCTAAAGCTCAAGTCTCAACTTTGATGCCACATGAAAGCGCATCAATAACGATTAATGTTGATCAAGACTTTAGTAGTTTATCTTATCCTCGATTGTTCCATATTGGAGCTGAGACAGTACGAGCAAGCGGCGCAACTTCAACAACTGTAACCGTATCGAATCGCGGGGCCGGTGGTACACCAATTCAGATTCACTCTACAACAAACAACGGGACAAACGTCCCAGAGATAACAACCGAGATAATTACCTTTAGAGGTAGACGGGCTTCCATTTGGATTGCTCAACAAAGTCCTGATGGAACGGTAAGCGATTATAGCGAGATCGTAAACGGATTCATTGAAGCAACGCCAACGATTGAAGATGGTAACACGATCAACCTTTCAATCGTTCCACTTACCGCGCTATTCGATAATTCACTAAGTCAAGTAAGCGTTCAAACTGAGTTACTACACAACTACCATTTCTATGAGAGCGATAGAGGTAATGTTTTTGAGTTTGGACTTTGGCAAGATCCAGAACGAAACGATAATACTATTTATCAACAATTTCTTTCGGGTATCGGTACAGCTTCAGCGAGTTATGATGTAAGCACAGAAACGGATAGATTAATACTCGCTTTAAAAGTGGGTCAAGGAACCGACGCAACTTTAAACGATGGTACCCAAAACGGCCAACAACACCCGCGTTATCCTGCTTTAACTTTTCAGGGTAGTACGAAGATAATACGGCCAACGAACACAACGAGCGACACAAGAAACCGTTTCACATCGTTCGACTTTGACGATACTAATAATAATACTTTTCAAACTGTCGTTATGCCTGTCGTTTATCGACCTTTTTCAAATATCGAGCTTAAAAGGTATCAACTCGGAAGTGATGAGATAAAACGCTTTCCTGAGATAATCAACGATGTTGTAAACGATGCAACTAACGGGATAACAGGGTTCACTGGTATTAATGGTGGCGTTGCTAGCTTCATCATTGAAGGCGATCGATTGAAGATGGTCAACCGTGGCCGTGATCCTCATCTTTTCTTTTTTTCATCAAGAGAAGCAACAATAACCACAGGTCAAACTTGGACTAATACAGTGCCTGTCCATTATGCTTCACAGAATGATTATTATGGGCCGATTAACAATTTATCACGGGCATATTTTGGGGTCGATTTTTCACAAATAGATGATTCTGAATACGCCGCCGATCCTGTAATTGATCCGGATTCAGGCGAGCTAAGACAACCACAAATAAGCCGCGCTTTTTATGGCGGTGAAGCAATCGGATCAGTAACTTTTCATAATCTGCGCGGTGTCGCTTTTGGTTATTATCAGTTACTAGAATCTAAGCTTTTAGTAAAAGATTCTCTCAACCTTCCAAGCTCGGCGGGTTCTGATGTATTCGACGTACAAGTAAAATACTTTGACAGAGATATAGGCGAAGAATCTACCCAATGGTTCAAGGCTTCTCATCAAACCGTCGCGACTTTTGATAGTTCAAACATCGGTTATTTAATTCACCTAGTTGACGATCCGAATGACCTTAGAAGATATAATAAAAGCTTTGGAGATTTCGCCGGACATGACCGCGCACGAATCAGCATCGGGGCAAGATTAAGTCAACAAAGACCTGGACAATTACTTTTAAAGCTTCTTCAATCCGGTGGCGGTGGCGGTGTTAATGGAACGTATGATGTTTTAGGCTTCGGGCTTAATATTGATAGTAGTGACATCAATACAGCTTCATTCTTGATGTACGATTCTTTAAGCAATCTTTCACTTGACCTCTTTATCAGTTCAGCCGATGTACAAGTAAGAGAAGTAATCGACCCACTTTTAAAGATGATGTCTGCGGCGCTTGTTATGACAAGAAGTTCAAGCGGACGTTCTAAAATAACGCTTCAACCCTTGGGTGATGAACGATCAAGCGCAAGTAAGGCGACCATCACGGCGGGTGAATGGATAGCCGACCCGTCGCCAGTTTGGGACGTTTACGAAGATATAGTGACTCAGGTCAATTTTAAGTATGACTATGACAACGAAGAGCAAAAGTTTTTAACTGTCAATACTGTAAACAATCAAGAAGCGATGAATCGTTACGGCGAAGAAAGAGCCGCGATTGATCTTGATCTTTATGGCTATTCATCGGCTAATATTGGTTTCGGTTCGGGCGATTATTACACCGCTTTTTTACCTGTATTCTCTCGCATCTTCAGAATATTAAGCGATCCTTTAAGAGTTTGGCGCGGTTCCATTGGTACAGGTAAAAGCATCTTCCTTGATGTCGGCTCGTATCTTACTGTTAGCAGTCCACACCTAAAAGGCTATGGCGCATCATACGGCGTTACGAATGGCGTAGGTCAACTTCGCTCGATTCGTCAGGAATTAATGGGTGAAGGTGCGGAGATAGAATTGATCCATAGCGGCTTAAAGTCTACTGGATGGAATGCGGCGGCGGATGTTTTAGCGACTCCTACAACTGATTCGATCACAATTTCAACATCGAATTATACTAGTACAGATGTATTTGGCGAATCCGTTCTTGACGGTCAATTCTTTCAAGCGGGTGATGTTGTCGACTATTTACCGCGAGGTAATGAAGATAGCGCTATAACAGGGCTAACGATTCAAAGCGTAACAGGAACATTCTATAATACTATAACATTTACCGGCGCTCATGGCATAAGTACAATAGGCGGCACAATCGAGCCGACTACCTACGCAAGCGCATCGACAAACCATCAACAATATGCTTACATTGATCAAAACAAGGAGTACTCATAAAATGCCGACAAAACAGCAATTACAAGACATTATTGAAGATCTTGAGACCGATCTAAGACGGGCTAATCGTGCATTGACTCAACTTGCGGTTGATCTACCCGACAAGGTACGAACACCAAACGAAGAAAAAGTGGTACCTAATGAGCGTGTACAAACTGTACTTGATCGGGCTGAAAATGAGTTTCAACGTTATGTCACTGAGCCGGAATATGACGGAGATCACCAACGAATCAATGCATATATTCAAGGATCAGAAGGGCTTTCTTGGACTTGGGAAAGTGACTATGTAAAAAATGGGCAGTTTGCATGGTGTGGAGCTTTTGCCGCTTTTTGTTACTCTGCGATCGCTTCAAATATTCGTAAGCAAATATTCCCTAGTTGCTATCGATTATCGGCAAACTGGGGAAGTACTAAAAGACATCGTGAAGTCAGTGACATTCAAAAAGGCGATATTGTCGTTGTATTTACATCGTCAAAGAGAAGTCCCGCCTATGGGAATCACATTACTTTAGCAATCGATACCCCAGATATAAACGGCAACTTTGGTACGATTGAAGGCAACGCAAAAGGAACAAGTTGTCATGCCACAAAAGTTGAAGGCGTAGTTCAGAGGTTAAGAAATATTGAAGACGTCGCCGCTGTTTACCGACCATTAGACGAGGATTATTCATAATGTTGTTGAAGTTTGTTGGCGGTCGTAAAGCCCTCGCATTCTATGCCGCGCTTTTAGTGATCTTCGTTCTTGCTTGGACTGGTAAAGCTTCAAGTGAAGTACTAGGAGCGCTCGATACTTTATCATTAATATATATCGGTGGAAACGTCATGAAAGCGAAAGTTACCGCCCAAAAAGGAGAAAACAAAAATGATGCTTAATGCTGATTATCTTACAAAAGCCGGTGGTTATCGTGCGGTTTATCGCGGTAGCGCTATCTCTTCGACTGATTGGACTGATCTGACAAGCGCTGACTTTTACGACGTGTACACAGGATCGGCGCTTGCCGCGTCTTTGATTTTCCGTTCTCTTCAGGTTGTCAACCGTGGTTCTTCTTCGATGTTCATTAAGTATCGAGCAAGAACAACCGCGGGTGATTCAACCGCATACACTGAAGGAGTAATACAAATTGAAGGCGGTGCGGAATGGTCAGACGACATCATTTTAAACGCGGGACCAATTAAAACCATCGCATTTAAAAAAGGTGCGAGCGGTGATCAAGTTCTTTTCTTTGTTGGATTCGATAAAGGAAATTAATCATGTCTTTTAATTATACAAAGCCTTCTGAAGTCGCAACGGGCGGCCTAGTCTATAAAGGCACGTTCGACGCTTCCACAGGTTTACCCGATCTAAGCAACGCTGAACAAGGCGATTTATACGTAATAAGCGTAGGTGGTACTATCTACGGTCAAACATGGTCTGTAGGTGATCATCTTCTGATTAACGAGGATATGGGCGGATCGATCACCAATTCAAAAATTGATAAAGTCGATAACACCGACGCGGTAACGAGCGTTAATGGTTTAGTTGGAACTGTCGTCTTATCGGGTGATGATATAGCCGCAGATCATACAGCAAGCAATTATACAGCAACAAACGCAAATATTGACGGCCATTTAAGCGGCATTGATTCCGCTTTAGGTGCGGCGGCTCCGGTCGATAGCGTGAACGGCTTAACGGGCGTAGTAAATATTTATGCTGATGACTCGACTTTAAACCTTGCTGGATCAGGTCTTACCATCTCAGGAACGGGCGCAACTTCGACACTGAATGCAGATGTAACGAGCGTAAACGGCGCAACTGGTGCGGTTAATTTAGGACTAGATAATCTTAGTGATGTAACTTTAGGCACGACTACAAACGGCGACGTATTAACTTATAATTCTGGTGTATGGTCATCAAGCGCGGCACCTGGAGGGTTCCTGACAGCGGTTCAAGATGATAGTGATCCAACGCTAGGCGGTAACCTAAAAGTAAACGGCTTTTCAATTACAAGCGTATCTAATGGAAACGTAACGATTGATCCTAATGGAACCGGTGATATTGCTATTGGCGCCGACATAATACCGGACGGTGACTTTACGCACACAATCGGAGATGAGGATTTTAGGTTCCATTCATTTGGCACGTTAAACGGCGCTATAAGATTCAAAGCCAAAAACGACAGCGGCGGAACAATGACACGCGGTCAAGTCGTATACATTAAAGGCGTGTCGGGTACCGTTCCGACTGTAGATCTTGCTCAAGCAAATGCGGCGGGTACAATGCCGGCTTTCGGTCTTGTATGGTCGGCAACTGCAAACGATCAAGCGGAAGTACAAATAGTAACATTTGGACAGCTTGAAGATGCAAATACAAGCGGATTAACGCCAGTTGGTTCTACTCTTTATGTGAGCGCTACCAGTGCGGGCGCGTTGACTGTAACAGCTCCAACGGGTGAATCAAACTTGATTCAGAATATCGGTAAAGTCGTTCGGGTTGATGGAAGCGCGGGTGTAATTCGTGTAGGTGGCGCGGGTAGAACGAACCAAACGCCTAACCTTGATCAAGATAAAATCTTCATCGGTAATGCATCTAATCAAGCGGTTACAAAAGCAATCAATACAATTGAGCTTGACGAGTTCAGCAATACTACAAGCGGATTTTTAAAGAATGTAGTAGAGGATTTATCGCCTCAGCTTGGAGGAGACATTGACGTAAATGGTAACGATATAGTCTCAGCTTCTAACGGTGATATTGATTTTACTCCTAATGGAACAGGCAAAGTTGTATTTAAAGGTGTAACCGGCAATGGTGGAAATGGTGCAGGAAGATTCCAATTAAACTGTGAAAATAATTCACACGGTATAATCATTCAAGGTCCACCGCATAGCGCCGCCGCAAATTATACTCTAACTCTTCCAAATAATGACGGAAATGCAAGCCAATTATTATCTACAAATGGATCGGGTGTATTAGACTGGGCCGATGCTTTGCTAGTTGCTCAGAATCTTGCAGATCTTAACAACGCGACAACAGCTCGACAGAATCTAGGCGTTGAAATAGGCGTTGACGTTCAAGCATATGATGACGGTTTACAATCAATTTCAGCTTTGACTACAGCCGCCGATAAGATGATATACACTGACGGCTCGGACTCATATCAAGTTACTGATCTTACAAGTCAAGCGCGGAATCTTTTAGATGATGCGACAGCCGCTGACCAACGAACAACGCTCGGACTTGTCGCAGTAGCTTCTTCGGGTAATGCTTCGGACGTTACAAGCGCAGTCAATCCAACGAATTACACAAAGGCGAGTAATGATGTTGACGGGCATTTAAGCGGGATTGATTCAAAGTTTGCAACAACCTTAGCGCTTCCTCAATATCAAAGTGTAAGTAGTACACCTATTACAGGCGCGGTTAATTATCATTACTCGGTTGATACTTCGGGCGGTGCGATTGAAATTGATCTACCCGCAATTAGTGGATTGACTACAGGCCAACGTATTTATATCAAATTGAAAACAGCCGGTAACGATCTTACACTTGATCCTAATGGATCAGATACAATCGACGGTCAAGCGAGCTATACTTTAGACGTTCAACACAGTGCAATAACTCTTGTAGTTGGCGCGGGGTCGAATTGGGAGATTATTTAATATGTCTCACAATCTATACACATTAAACAATGAAGGTGGTGATGTTCAATGTTATCACGGCGTTAATGATGGCGTAATTTACATTGGGCGCGGTGAGACACAAACTTATTTGGGTTCTTTAACGACTGCCGATGATCCTCTAGAATTTTATGATAGTAATCCTATTAATACTATTTCCGGCGCTTCATTCAATAAAAGATCGGGTACAAATTGGATTCAATCGATAACATTACCAGCGGGTAAATATGAAGTTAGATCAAGTTGCTTAATGCCGACTACACACCCATCAAGCGCGAGCGGTGTTTCATATTGTCGCGTAAAAGTAGGATCGACTATATACAGAAACGGCATACAGAATGCGACACCATCTTATTTCGATGATAATTATCAATATAGTAAATCTGTATTTTGTGTACTGAACTTTAGCGCATCAAGTGTAACTATGTCTTTTGGAGTGAATACTGTTCTAATTAGTGGCGTTGCTTCTGTAATAAACTCAGATGATCGAATAAGTGAAACGGCCTATTTGTTTATTAGAAAGATTGCATAAAATGAGTCATAATATACTGAAGTTAAACACTAATTCATTTGATGTTAATTCTAATAGAACTGAATCAGTAACAGGGTTAGAGTATGCATATTATCAATGTGATTCAGTCCCTTGGTATACAACCTCTAATTATCCATTTACGCCTTCATCTGGGCAAAACTTTTTAATATATCGCGGAACTGTAGACAATAATATTTCAAGCGGATTTACTGAAGTAAATCATGTTACATATACAAGCTATATTGAAAAATTGAGATTCACAGCTAATGCAAAATATAGACTAGTTGCAACAGTTGGAATGGATTCAACTTATGCAAATGGTACTTTTGGCGCATATTTCTATAATGAAACAACAAGCACTGTTATCAGTAATAGTTTTTATCATCAAAAGAATGCTTTAAATTACTCATATCGTAGAAGAATTAATACTATATATGAACATACTACAGGATTAACAGCGGCTGATATTGTCCTAAGAATATTTGCTTTAAATAATCCAATTACTAGCACTAATGAGATGTACCATGACTGCAATATATTTGTTGAGAAATTACAATGAGTCATTTAAACGATAATATACAAGGCGCAACGCCGAACGCTCAAGGCAACATTACAGGTTCGCTTGATGATAGCTCTGCACTCGGCCACGTTCTAACAAATAGCAACGGCCAAACGGGAAGCGGCTCCGGTGGCTATGGTGTAGGTGATTACTATTTGTTTTTTACTGGTGCGAATAGTTATAGCGGAATCGCAACTGTTACAAGTGATTCTATTGTATTACCCAAGGGAACATTTTTTATTGAGTGTTGCCCGACATTTGGACAGAATAACAGCACTCTAGGCAATACTGAATTAAGGGCTCAATTTGTAGACGAAAATGATAACGGGCTAGGAAATATAGGCGCGGTGAATCGAGATATAACCGCCACATATCCCGCTCCCGGTTTATTTACTGCATATGTAGAAGGACCGGCGACAGTAAAACTAAAAGTAACAGCGGTTACAGCTTCAAGCGACTTTCCCAAAAATGGTAGTGAATCAGATCGTAGTAACTTTTTTCTAGAAATAATAAGGATTAAATAATGTCATTAATTACACAAGTCAAAATGGATCAATCACTACTCGTTGGTGAGTTTGTTCAGTGGGATACTCAGCAACTTCAATTCGTGCGCTGTACTAATCACATGAATATGCTCGGAGTAGTTGATCAAGCTCCAACGCAAAACGATCAGGGCGATTATGTCGGCGTTATTCGTCAAGCCGGTGTGACTTCTGCAATTGCGGGCGCGGATATTCCTGATAATGGCGGCGCTTTAGGAATTGATGAAAATGGTCGAGCTGTCATTTCAACGTCAAGCGATCACTCATGCGGATTAATTGCGGCGCGCATCTATGGACAACCTGCAAGACTTGCGGGCGAAAAAGTAGTTATTTGGTTACGATGAAACATAGACCAGATCTCGAATTACAAATAGCTGTTTTTATCGTATTTGCTTTCACTTGTGCGATGTTTACATGGACTTTGCTTTTATGAATGATCCTCTCAAAAGAATAATTGATGATATTGGGCGTTTAGTTACTGCCTTTTTTATAATGCTCGGGCTTTTCGCTTTTTGGTCGCTCTTCAATGGTTGCTCATCATGCGACGAAGAAAAGCCGCGATCGTTTAGCTGTAACGCTGAAAAGCAAAGCTTAAAGATCTGTCAGGGCGATCTTGCAAAGTACAAAGTTCAACGTCAACAAGCGATTGATCTTGCTGTACATGATGCACGAAAAGACGAAAAAGCAATATGCCAAAGTCGTATTGATGACTTATCGAGCGGTGCAGAAAATCTTCAATGTGAACTATGCTGTACCTTTTCTTTACTTCCTGCAAATATGGGGCGTTCTTGTGAGTAGTTTGATTCTAAGTTTAGTTTATCCAGTGGCGGCAATTGCTCTTAATATTCAGCCTTTTCAACTTGTCGATGATCTTAAAATCGACGTGGGATATTTACCAAAAGGTCACCGCGCACCGTTCGCAATGGTCGCAGTTGATCACAAACAGTTGAACAAAACACGCGATTACATCTTAGCTCTTAATAAGTCTCATGCAAGTACAATCGAATCAATGCAAGATCGATACAGAAGCGAAATACACGGGTTAGAATTAAGTAGCGCTAAAGCTCTTCAAGTCATTGAAGTACGCTTAGATCATGAAGTCGAAAAAAACACCGCTTTAAAAAAAGAGCTTGAAGAGATCGACAAGAAACACCAAAAAGAAGTAAAATCATATTATTGGCAAAATCTCGGATTAAGCGCCGCGTTAGGTGCTTGTGTAATCTGGGCAATCTCAGCGAGTATTTAAAATGGATGTAGTCTCAATTTCTTCAGTTGCTTCAATCGTTGGTGTAGTAGGTGTCGGTTTCTCAGTATTGAAAGAGAAGATCAAACACGCGGAAGAAATGGGACAGATTAAACAGCAGATTAAAAGTCTTGAGAAACGAGCGAGCGAGCAAGATAGAAATCTTTTAGTATTTAGAGAAGCGCTTGAGAGTTCAAATACTGACATCAGGCACGATATAAGCCAAATACAACAAAGTATTGTTAGACTTGAAGCGGCTGTATCTCAAATTATACAAAATATAAGCGGTCGCGGTTAATGTGTCGCCCGCGTTTGTTGAAAGACGACTTGCTTTAGTTCTTCTAGATATAATTGGTTCTACTGCTTTTGTACAAAAAAACGGCGCTAAAGTTGCGGCGGCTTGGTTTCAAGTTCATGATCGTTTAACTCGATCACTTGTCTATAAACATCAGGGTAGAGAGATAGACCGGAGTGACGGTTTTTTACTATCGTTTGACGATCCACTTGACGCGGTTAATTTTGCTCTACGCTATCAAGAGAAGATCCCGAGCAAGACACCATTTAAAACGAGAATTGGGATTCACTGGTCCAATATAGTTGAAGTTGAACAAGATGAAGGGCTTGTGATCCTTGGCGCTAAAAGAGTAGAGCTTGAAGGTATTGGTAAAAATGTTGCAGCTAGAACGATGAGCGTTTGTGGAGCCGGTCAAGTGCTTCTTACTTCTGAAGCGATGCAAGCTGTAAAATATAGAACGTCACCAGATACACCTAAAAAAACTAGGTTTGCTTGTGTTGGCTTGTACCAATTCAAGGGTGTAAAAGATCCGGTGAAGCTGTTTGCCGTGGGTGTTTCTATCGAGTCTCTTCAACCGCCGCAATCGAGCGAAAAAGCAAAGCGCTTAGCGGGTCCAACTGAGATCAAAAGCAAGTTGAAACATATGAAGCTAAAAGAGATCGCGCTACTTATATATAATAGACTAGCTATCGTGAGCTTTATATTTTGGATCATTCTATTGATTCGACTTTGTTTTTATAGCTTCGGGCGGGATCTTTTAGACGTGCAAGGATTACAAGAGTTTATTAAGTTTGTTCTTAGTTACTGGCATGAGATCGAAAAGCGACTATGAAAGAAAAGCAAAGCGTACAATCAGAGAAAGCGCGGCGCGGTTGGTTTGCATCCGTCGTCTTTATGTTTATGATATGCGTTCTAATTGTATTTCTATCTTATAAAGAATTACCCGACGGAAACCGCGATATTTTGATTGGAATTATTGGGATGCTTACTGGCTCGATCTCTTCAATGTTAGCGATTGCAAGCGGGCGCGATCCATCCGAAGTTGAAGAACTCAAAGATAAGTTATCAGCCGCGAATGGTGATCGAGAATCATTGATAGCTAGACTCAGAGACTCACAAATACAAATGCAGTTGATGAGAGAACAAATCAGCGAAATACAAACCGCTATTATTAACAAGTTGTCTGTATTTGCCGGCGGCGAGATTATACAGACCAAAAAAGAAAGCGACGTAATTTTAAAAGATGTTGTCGACCAATGGACACCAAAGACCGAAGGAGAAGAAGAACCCGAGCAAGAAAAAGATTAATAGCTTTTTCTTTTGTATGTATCTCGATACTTTTTATAGAGTTCGTCAACTTCTTTGTTGTACCCTTCCCCCCTTAATTTTCTGACAAGTTTGTCAATCATGTTTTGATCATGTCTCGCGCTTTGATATGCGTATGTTTGAGGGTCGAGTGTGTACCAGTCCCACCGGTGCAACTGCATAGTACGCGAAAGGATTACATAGTCTAAGTTATCAGAAAGGCATGTCATCGTAATCACCCTTATCTTCATCTTCTACGCTTTCAATGTTCTTCACGATGTCCGACCAAAGGCGCCAATCAGTGAAGCTTGATTCGTTAAAGTAACGCATCATAAGCATATCGTTAATCTCTGGGTCAATTGATCCAATACCTTGATTCATTGCAATGTTACATTCTGCAAAGATCGGATTAGACCAACGCTCAATCAATCGACTTGTTCGTATTGATTGATCTGTGATCTCGTTTAGATAATCGTTTGAATAGAACTTCATACGGTCGCAAAGATCTTCATAAGCTCGCGGGTGTTTCATCTTTAGCTCCCGGATACCGTCAAGGCGAGTCGGAATCCTTACGCCGTGATTGATTGCAACGCGGCCAACGGGTGAACAAAAGAGCTTATAAAATGCTTGTGTCTTTGGGTACTCTTCAGCGTCATTATAATCTGTATTGGGCATATACATTGACCAAACCTTTAAAGCTTCTTCTTCTGTAAGATCACAGCGGCGTTGAAGCTCCAAGCCAAGATTATCAAAGTCGATTGTCACGGGTGCACCTTCAGCGACAACCGGCGCGGGCTTTGGCTCGCTTACAGCTTTGTAAGATATAGGCGCGGGCTTTGGCTTTGGAACTGGCTTTGCTTTTGGCTTTGGTGGTTCAGTCGGCTGCACAGGTGGAATCGGTTGAGGTGCTCTTGATGGCTTATTCATTTTAATCTCTTCTCCTAATGACTCCGCTTGTATCTCTGCTCTCTCTGATTCGCTTAAGTCTGTGCTATCTGCGATCTCATCAGCGGAATAAATACCGCTTACAACGTCGGGAAAGACAGCACGTAGGGCAAGAGTCATACAACGGGCGCGGAGCATTTGCATGGGCATCCCTTCCCACATTCGGCCCCGTGCGATTCCTTGACGCTTTGCCATATCCATGCTGAATGTAAAAGTATGACTCATGCTCTTAGGCTCATCTGATCGAGCAAGCTCAATCGTGCAGTGCTCGTTATCCCATGATTCAATGCGAATGAATTTACATATGCCAGAGTTGCGAACGATGCCGGCCATAGCGTCGGCACCTAGTGCGGGAGTATCCCGGATGACATAGCCTTGTTGAGCAGTTATGGCCATGTTACTGCCGAAGTGATGACCAAAAGTTGCATGGAGTCGTAAGAGGTCAAGCGGGCTTTTGTTTTTAGTCGCGAAGAGATCCGCGAGTCTTTGAGCTTCTTCAAGTGATGAAGGTGTATAAATGTTTGTGTAGTTCATAGTGTTCTTTCGTGTGTGTTGGTTTGTTTAGTGGAATGCGTGATACAGGCAGTAAAACCACGCGACGGTTGAAGATAGTATTGCGATGATGAGAAGGTTTAGAAACCAGTTCTCTTTGACATCTTCGACAAAGGCGAGCATTTCTTCTTTGGTGTCTGGTCCGATCATTTGTTGTTCTCCGGTCTGAAATCTTCAATTGTAAAGTAAGGTGTTTCAAGTAATGCGTTGACGTGTTGAGTAAGAATCTGAGCTAGTGATTTAGAAGCTCGTCGATTGCCATTAACAATACTACTAAGATGACACTCGTTAACGTTGGCAAGTTTAGCGAGCTTTCTAATACTTATATATTGTTTTAGTTGGTCTCTTCGTTCGGGTTTCATGTCGATCTCCTTTCTTTAATCAAGATAACTCTAGTTTTGCATAATGTCAAACAAGTTTTGCAAATTGCAAAATATATCTTGTAAAATGCAAGACAATTACTTAAATATATATGGGTAACGAAAGGAGGGATATTTGAAAATCCATCATTTACAACGGGCAATAAGGCGTTCTGATCTACAATTGACTGAACGTGTTTTATTAAGTGCTCTCGTTGATCTTGTCGATTGGCAAACATGGCAAGCTGAAACCAAAATTAAAACGATTGAATATGAAACTGGACTCAATAGAGCGACCATAGCAAGAAAGCTTAACTCTTTAGAAGAACGAGGTTTTATCAGTCGAACGAATCAAACCGACGCAAGGGGATACAAAGAGAGTTTATATACTATAAATATAAAAGAGGTCGAAACACAATTATCTAGGTTTTTCCCGATGTCGCAGAGTGCGACCCCCATATCGCAGAAAGCGACTAGCCTGTCGCAGAGTGCGACCCCCATATCGCAGAAAGCGACTGATCGGTCGCAGAGTGCGACTAAGCGGTCGCAGAGTGCGACTAAGCGGTCGCAGAAAGCGACATCTAATATTCTATTATCTTCTAATTCTTCTCTACCTAATAAAAATTCTATTTCTTTCAATAACTCTAATACAGAAGAGAACGCGCGAGGCGCGAGCAATGATGGTGATGATTGGGAGTATGTTAAATGGGAAGATATACCAATTGACCTTCCAATGCCTAAAACCCGTTGGGAGGATCACGGCGTTCACGTACCGACACAAGAAGAGATGATGAGGAAATATAAATGAAGAAATTAAACTTTGAAGCCTTAGCAGACTTTTTGCCGGAGATCGTACCCGAGCCAACGCCCGAACCGTTACCCAGTTTGAAGAAAATGAGCGTTGATGATCTGTATAAATATGATCTTACAAGCATGAAATGGGATGACAGCGAAAAGCGGAATTATATCACCATCAAAAGCTTTAAGCCTTGCGGTCGATGTCATGAGGGTTATATTCACATTGAAGAGCTTAACGCGATGTCACCCTGCCCGCATTGCTTACAAGCTGAAAGAAAAGCAAAGCGTATAGAACGGGCGCGGCTTCCACTTGATGCAAAGAGCAAGACTTTTCAAAATTATGAGATGAGAGCAGAATTTAAAAGTTTAGCTGCACAGGTTCGCCGATGGTCACAGACTCAGAACAAAGAAGCCGGCCCTTTAATCTATGGGCCTCCTGGAACGGGCAAAAGTCATTTTGCATATGCTTGCGCTCATCAATTGATATGGAGTGGATTCAAGGTTAGGTATGCGACACATTCAAGCTTACTTGATCTTGAACGGGCTTCATGGAACGATAAAAAAAGCGAATCACCTCTGCGCAATCTACTTCGAGGAATCAATGTTTTAATACTGGATGAAGTCGGCGGCGTTGGTGGTGGATATGGTAAAGTTAGCGATTGGGTGAAACGCACGACTAGCGAAATGTTAGACAGTATTTATAGACAATGGTCGAGCGGTGATTTGTATGTTTTGATGATCAGTAATGTTCAATTACATGTTTTTATGCGGACATATAACGAAGCGCTTCAAAGCCGATTGAGAGAGATGGTCGAGCCAATTTTGATCAATGGTGAAGATAGGAGAAATAACCCTTGATTATTTTCCGTTTGTAAAATAACTTACTAACAGAGGTAATACACATGAACAAAGAGAAGCTTGAATATTTAAAAAGGTCGATCAAGCTTACGCGACTAGCTGAACTTGCGGGTTTAAAGCATCCTGTCGAGCTACACAGAATAATCAAACGCACTCAAGCCACCGATTATCAAACAGCCCGAAAGCTTGCAGACTTAGCCAACAAGATGAGTTTACGAGTAAATTATTATACTGCTGATGACTTTTACTACAAAGAGGAAGAATGAAAACACTAGGGAAATTGAAGGTTATAGGCTACGTTTCAGGCGAGCCAAAGCTTGAGACGAGCAACGCTGGAACGGTTTATTTTAAGTTCTCGGTTCGTTGGTATGAGAACCGCAAAGACTCAGATAAAACGATGTTCATGGATTGTATCGCGTTTGGAAATACAGCGGAGTATATGAGCCAAAAAGTGAAGAAGGGCGAGCCGGTATTTGTTGAAGGTGAGTTGATTAATGATCGTTGGAAGGATGACCAAGGGCGGAATCGTGACTCATGGACTTTGAAGGTTCGCGAATATGTTTATTTAAGTACTCGACCTTCCGAGCAAAGCGAATCAACACCCGCTCAAAGTCAAAGCCTGTGGGGTGAATCGTGGGGAGATCAAAAACATACTTCTACAAATTGGAGCCAAACCAATGAAAGACGAAATGATCCATTCTAACGCTCTACTGATCAAAGTTGCTAAAGAGCTTTTGAGAGATCAGCCGAAGTACTACGCTCAAGTTGAATATGTTTTAGCGATGCCGATTATTGAAGAGCTTTTTAAATATCGCGGGCGAACGATTGAAGAAATTGCTGATTGGATCGGATGGGAGAGAGAGAAGGTTAAGAGCTTTATTGATCAAAATTGGAAAAGGTTGAAATTATGAAAAGTGATCTTGATGGATTGGCAGCACGAGAGACAGCCTCAAACGACACAACCAACGCGCGTACGCGAGATCCTAGATTCCTCTCATTTCTTGAACATTTAGCTTCAGGTCATTCTATAAGCGGCGCATGTGGATCTTCTGACTTACCAAGGAAAACATTGTATCGATGGATGGAGAAAAGTGAAGAGATCAGAGATCTAGTAGATCATGCAAAATGTGTGGGCTTGTCAGCGCTTGAGCTTGAGATGCGTCATTCGATGAGAGGTGGTGATGGAGATTGGCGCGGTTCATCTTGGCTTATGTCTCGTTTACATCCTGATGATTATGGCGAGAAAAGAGAATTGACAGTGACAACAAACGAAGGCGCACAAAAGCAACTTGAGATGGTTAGCGCAATGATTGAGCAGACTAGTGAGATAATGAGCGATGACGATGACACCGGGCGAAAAAGCGAAAAGTAAATATCTTAAATATAAGAATTATCAACTTGCTTATCATAAGAAGCGCAAAGAAAACGAAACGCCCGAGCAGAGAGAAAAGCGGCTTGAGTATCAAAGGGAATATCAAAGGAAACGCAGAGAAATGAGAAGGCGAGTGATTAACAGACCTAACAATTTAACATATGCAGAAGAGATGGAACTTGAACAGAAAAGGCGTGAGCGGGTGAATGCGGCATATGCACAGAAGCCAAAGAGACAGAGAAAGAAAAGAACCTGCTTTCCAAAGGCGCAAAAGATCCAGCCGAAGAAATACCCAAAGGTTAACCCTGATAATGAGAAGTATCGAGATGTCATGAGAGCGGCGGCGCAAGCTTACAGAGCTTTAAGCCCTGATGAGAAGTTAGAACGAATCCGAATTGCTTACCGAGGCCGTTAATGTGGATCATACCGAAGAACTTACACACATCTCACTTTGTGCAGGATACGGAGGAATTGATATCGGACTTAAGCGAGTTATCCCAAGCTTGCGAACAATCGCTTTTAGTGAGATCGAAGCCTATGCGGTCGCGAACTTGGTCAGCAAAATTGAAGCGGGACACTTGGACGCGGCTCCTGTGTGGTCGGATCTTAAAACCTTCCCTTTCTCAAGCTTTCACGGAAAAGTGGATCTCATCAGTGGCGGGTTTCCATGTCAACCGTTTTCAAGTGCAGGAAGAAGAAAAGGAGACGAAGACCCGCGCCACCTGTGGCCGTACATTGTCCGAGGTATTCGAGAATCTTCACCAAGAATGGTCTTCTTTGAAAACGTCGAAGGCATCATCTCAAGCAAACTCAAAAGCAACGAATGGGGCGACCCAGAAGGAACGCCCGTTTTGCTTCATGTCCTCCGAGAGTTGGAGAGATTGGATTACAGAGCAACGGCGGGAGTATTCAGCGCGTCAGAAGTCGGCGCACCACATCAGAGAAAAAGAGTGTTTATCCTTGGATCAAAGATTGAGCAACTTAGAACCATCAAGTTTAAGCGCTCAAGATATCCGGCAAGAAGAGGACAAGCACAATACAGTTGGGAGCCTCCAAGGGTTAAAGCTCAACGCACGTTGGGTCGATGCTTTGATGGGGTTACCGATTGGGTGGACGATGCCGAGCTGTACGAATCCGCTGACAGTTCCACCGATGAACTCCGATTACTCGGGAATGGAGTCGTGCCCGACACCGCAGCACGAGCCTTTGAAGTCTTGTGGGCAAGGTTGGGCAACGCCGACAAGTACGCAACGAGGAACGAATTTAAAGACGACGTTGAGAAGATCAATCAAACTAATACAGCAAGGAAAGCAACCATTCTCGACACTGCTTCAAGTGCAAACGGAAGCTAGCGAAAAGGGCTTAATACTTGATGAAGTTTACAAACAAATGAGAGAATTGATCAATCAGGGCTTAGACTCCGAAACGATAATTAACATAATTTTAAATGAAGCTTGTATACACTGACTTACAAAAAGAGTTGATCACCGCGATCACAAAAAAGAATGCTTTTGTCGCAATTCGTGCCGGTTGGGGTGCGAGCAAAACAAGCGCTTTAGTGTTCGGGCTTTTGTATGTTGCAACATGGCGAGCGGGTACCAGTTCACTTTTGATTACGGATACCGCGCCGCGTTATCGATCGGTTTTAGGTCCCGAGCTTGAGAAGTGGTTAAGCCCGTTGGGATGGACGTTCAACCAGTTAAAAGGTGAATGGAAAGACCCAAACACGGGATCAAGTATTTGGTGTCGTTCGTACTTTAGACCCGGAACAAAGGAAAGTACATCGAACCCTTTAGAAGGTCTAAACATCACAAGCGGTTTTGCATTCATAGACGAGTGTCAAGTATTTCCATCTGCTGAAGTCGCTTACAAAGCCCTTGGTCGTTTAAGGTCGGGTCCTTCTCCTTGTCTTGTCATGGTCGGTTTACCTGTGAGTGATGCTTGGTGGGTTAAGCTTGCTGAACAATCGGGCGGTAAAACGATCTTCTATAGCTCGCACGTCAACAAAGCTAATCTAAGCGATGAATGGTTTGAAGCTGTTAAGCATCTTCCAGAGTCTGAACGGCTCGCAATGATCGAGAATAAACCTCAACCGCCTAGTGGTTTGGTATTGTCGGAATGGACAGAAAGCCATGTTATAGACGGATGGAAGTACCGCGAGCACTTGCAAGGGCGCATCGCGCTTGACTGGGGATTCAGAAAGCCTTCTGTCTTGATCATCGTGCATGATCCTGACTTAAACGCCGATATAATTTGCGGAGAGTTAAACCCGCGAGAAGTTAGCCTTGATAATCTTGCTCAGCTTATTTTGACGATTGCATGGCCTAGAAAGATTAAGCATTTTGCACCATCTCCGAGAATATGGCTTGACGATGGAGTAGCGGACAAGGCGGGCGCGGCTCGATCTGATCATTCCGGTATATCTGCATTTAGGCATTTAGGAAGCGATCCACCTAGAGGGATTGGTTTGCCGTTAAAGTGGACAACTGACCCGATTAGAACCAATGTTTTAAATGGCATTCAAAAGCTAAAAAGGGCTTTAGCTCGTAAGCAATATTTAGTTACTCGCGAGGTATGGGAAGCGGGCGACCGAGCACAGGGTAATAGCTTGCGTAAAAGTATCATGTCTTATTCATGGGCGAATACAAAAGACGAACCGATTAAAGACGGGAAAGAGGATCCAATTGACGCGCTTAGATATGATTGTATATTTTGGCGGTGGAATGATGATGTAGAAAAAGCAATGGTGAGAGTAAAGGCTAAACGATCAAGGAAAGTAAAAGTAGGCGGCAAAAGATTCCTTGACTTCTAAGCGTATCTAACTGATTATATCTATCCCGACTGTTAACCAAAGAAGTTAACCGACCTATTGGCCCCAGTTGGGATCATACGATGTAAACGGCCCGTTGTGGGTCGTTTCTTTTTGTGGTAAGTATAAATTGTTACTTCGTGTGTGTGGTGCTCAGTTCATTCGTGATCTGGGCATTATGCTTTTTTAGGGGCTTGACAAAGTACGCGATCTTGTACACTTAATTAAAAAGAGGTGAACATATGATCAGTACTCCTGAACGCGATCCGGAACACATGCCCGCTTATACCCCAAGATTCACGATCAAGGGTATAACGGGTACAAATGTATCAAGCGGCTCAATTGTCGGGAAAGAGCAAAACCCAAAACTTACGGGCAAAAGTTGGGTTTTAGAAGCTGAGTCAATGTTGTCGAGCGATCCAATCGTAAGACGATCTTGGACTATGTTAAGACAGACTTTGCTTTCTGCATCATGGCGTTTTGAGTCTGCAAATAAGGGCGATCCTGTATGTGATGAGCTAGCTCGATTCGCTAATGAATGTTATGGCTTTGACGGTTATAGCGGTCAGATGTCGCTTAGTTGGGAACAACAATTAAGTTATCTTTGGGAGTTCGTGCCGTTAGGTTATCGATACGCTGAAGAAGTTTACCGAGTCGGCCCCGATGCCAACGGTAAAATTAAAGTATGGCTTGATCGTTATGCAGATCGTGAACCCTCAGCACATCAAAAATGGTTAAGTAGAGACGGTCAACAATTAGACGGAGTCTATCAAGACATGGTCGGGAAAATTGTACCCGAGCCGATACCATCAAACAAAATGATTCTGTTGACACTCAACAAAACTGGATCAAACTTTGAAGGCGTCGGAATGCTTCGCTCGTGTTGGTGGTGGTGGCGTACAAAACAACGCGTATCAAATATGATGCTTGTTGGTCTTGATCGTTGGGCAGTGCCTACACCCAAAGTTACTGTAGATCGTTCGGTTGCTGAACAACAAGGATATACACAATCTGACATCGAAGCGATGATTGATGAAGCTGAAGCGCAAGCACAAAATTTCTTAAGCTCCGAGCAATCTTATTTAGTCGAGTCAAGCGCGGTCAAGTTCGACAATTACAGCGTGATGCCCAATCTTTACAGCCAAGGCCCAATTGATATAATCACTAAATGTGATTCTCAAATCGCGGCGGCTTTTCTTGCCCAGTTTGCTGATCTTGGAAATACTGAGACGGGCGCTCGATCTGTTGGCGAGATTCATCTAAGCGTGTTTAGACGTGCGGCAATTAATCTTTGTGATCTTATAGCAGGTGTAGTGAGTGGACCCGACCGAAGAGCGGCGGGAACTATTGGCCGATTAATTCAGTGGAACTATGGTCCAATGGATCCGTCAAAACTTCCTCGTTTAACTCATCTAGGTCTAGATACCGATGACTTGGCCGAATCAATGGGTATGTTACCTGGACTAGTACAAAGCGGGTTATTAACTCCCGACGATGAACTTGAACGTGCATTACGTCAAAGACTAGGCGCGGGTGATCTTCCGGAAGATGCAATACGCACACCGAGAGAACGCGCGGCAAGTGCAAGAACTGGAAACGCTAACGCGGCGACACTAGCTGAAGAACTTTTACGAAGGCGCAAAAATGGCTAAACGTCGAACAATCGCACAAACACCCGCACCAAAGAAAGACCGCATTAAAGGGTCAAAGAAGAATCCCAAGGGAAGCGCAAGCGGTAAACGTGGCGGAATCGAGATAAGCGCAGAGACTGAAAAAGCTTTAGTGAATTATCGAGATAAACACAATAAAAGATACAAAGGATCATCTAAGCAGGTTGATCTTGGAACACTTAAAGCAGTGTTTAGAAGAGGCGCGGGCGCTTTCTCTACTTCGCATCGTCCCGGAATGAATCGCAATCAATGGGGTCTTGCTCGCGTTAAAGCTTTTCTTAAACTTGTTGGTACAGGTGAACGCAAAAAGGCGTATGATACTGATCTTGATCTCTTGCCCAAAAGTCACCCACAACATAGGGCAGACAGCGAAACACTTTTAGCGGTTCCTAAAAAGTACGATCACATTGACTTTACCCCACCAAAGGGGGCGCAAGATGCCGCCGATCGAGCTTTAAGAATCCGAGCTTCTAAACCAATGAGTCAACGCGGAATGACTCAGACAGGCATTGCCCGAGCTAGGGACTTGAGAGCCGGTAAAAGATTATCGCCCGATACCGTTAAACGGATGCTTTCTTATTTCCAACGGCACGAAGTCGACAAAGAAGGAAGTACTTGGAAAGACTACGGTAAAGGTCGTCAAGCTTGGCTTGGATGGGGAGGCGATGCCGGCTTTAGATGGGCGCAAAAGGTAGTTAATCAAATGAATGATGCAGATAAAAAACAACAAGCTTTAAGAGCATACGGTGAAGCGGTTCTACTTGGTGAAGTTGGCGGCTATAACGTGCCCGACGGTTTAACCATTGGTAAACCATTTAAAACGCTTGGACTTGGCCAAGTGTCATCAAGAATGAACGGCGAGAAAATCGGCAACGCTATAACGCCCGAACTTTTAGAAGAAATGAAAAGAGTCTATTACTCAAGGCGAGAAGCGGACCCCGTTATCATCGACTGGCAACATGCAACAAGCCCTTTCAATGGTGGACCGCCAGCACCTCCCGAGAGCGGTAACGCTTTAGGCTTAATCGTCGATCTTGAATTAAGAGAAGATGGACTTTATGCAATCCCCGCATATAACGAGCGCGGGCTTAACATCGTAAAAGAGGCGGGCGGCGTTCTTTGGTCGTCTCCCGAATATTTAGACGGTGAAGTCTACGCCCGTGAAGGCGGTGATAAAATCGGTGACGCTCAACTTTTAGCGATCACCCTTACCCCTAGACCGGCTCAAGCATCAACACAGCTCGAGCCCGTAACACTTAAGGAGCAGTTAATGGAAGACATTAACGAGATGTCAATTGACGAGCTTCGCGACATGCTACGAGCTAAACACGATATGGTGCTAGAGCTTGAAAAGCGGGTCGCGGAGATGACCAAAAAAGCAGAAGCGGCAATCGAAGCTCAACTCGACATGGAAAAAGATGAAGAGATGAATGAGCATTACGATAAAGAAAAGAAGATGGCTGAGCACGACGATAAAGAAAAGAAGATGGCTGAGCACGACGATAAAGAAAAGAAGATGAAAGAGCATAAGAAAATGAGCGAGTCCACGCCCGCTATGCTTTCAGAAAATGCTCAACTTCTTTCTGAGGTTAAAGCGCTTCGTGAACAACTTCTAAAAGTCGAAGCTGAAAAGTACGAGACTGCAAAGAATGCGGCTATCTCTTCACTTTTAAGCGAAGGTAAGATTGCGCCAAGTGCTGAATCAGCCGCACGAGATGCTTACGACTTACGCGAATCAAAGCCCGCATTATGGGCGCACTTCTCAGAAGCGGCACCCGTTGTACCAATGCAAGAAATTGGGCACGGCGCAAGCGCTGAAAAGATCACTAAAGAGAATCTCGCTTCAAAGATTGCCGATGAAGCAAAGACACAAAATATCAGCTTCTCAGAAGCACTAAACCAGTTCAGGACTACAAACCCTGAGCAATACGCTCAAATTTACGGAGTCTAATTATGGCTGAGCAAAACATAGTAAAAAGTTATATCACAGGCGAGGCTATTACAGAATTTGCTCTCGTTAAACTACATACCGACGGAACCGTTTTTCTTGCCGGTACAAGTGACGGTGTAAACGTAATCGGAGTAGCTCAACGAGCCGCCGCATCTGGTGACATTGTTGACGTTGTTGTACACGGTTTAACCCGTGCAATTGTTGGAAGTGCAGGAATTGACTTAACTAGTGCGGTTGCTTTACCGGTTCAAGTTACTTCAAACGGAAGCATTGAAGCCAATTCTGGATCAGGTGAATATGGAATCGGTTATCTTATTCCATCAAAGCAAAATCTCGCACTCACAAGCGGTGAGCAAGTCGAGATCATTTTCAACGGTCCTAAGACCCCACTACCTTAAGAAAGAAGGTGATCTAAAATGGCTAGTTCATATAGTAATTTACACCCAGTTGATGAGATCTTAAGCAACCTTGCCATTGAAGCGGTTCAAGGTGACAACGCTTTTATTGCTGATCGAGTATTTGAAACCGTAGCAATTCCCGAGCGTTCAGGAACTCTTTTAATTGAGAATAACCGCAACTTTACAGGAGCGGGCGCGGGTCTTGATAACCAAAGAGCACCTGGAGCAGATCGACAGCTTTTAAGCGGATTCGACCGAAGCAATACAACTTTTAAAGCTGACATCTTTTCATGGCGTGATGGAATCGCGATGGAAGATATTTTCGATTCGCAATATCCCGGATCTGAAGAACAACGCATGGTGAGAAAAGTAGCGCGAGCTATGCAGATCTCAAGAGAGAAGCGCTGTGCTGATCTTCTATTCAACAGCACTGAGTTCCAAACATCAGCTTGTACAGCTCTACAAACTGGTACGAAGTGGGACGCAACCGGCGCGAATCCTTTGACTGATTTACACGCTCTTAAAGATACTGTTTTCGATAACTCGGGCGGTATGGCTGCAGACTCTTTAATTTTAGGTCGCGGTGTATTCCGTACACTTGCCCGTAACCCTGAAATCCGCGGATACGTTGGTTCAACTGGTAACGGTCTCGCAAGCGGTCAATTGATTCTAAGCAACGAAGCAGTACTTGAGGTACTTCGATCAGTTCTTGGAATCCCTAACGTATATGTTGCAAACGCGATCAATGACTCAGCACCGGCGGGCGCGACTTCTTCAGAGTCTCAAATCTGGAATACTGAGCAGGTGTTTATGGGTATTCTACGTGGTGGTGATGCTCTCGTAAATCGTAATGGTGTTAAGATGGGACCAATGGCGGCAATCAACTTCCGCTTTGGTGCTATGCAAGCCGGTGCATATGACAACGAGCAAAAGACACGACGCTACGTATGGAGCGAAGAGATCGAGACCTTCAAGAAGATTGATTCAAACTTTGGTTTCGTCGTAACTGACTGCTTAACTTAAGGGTCTTTTGATGCTGTGCCGTAGTTGCGGAATTGTCAATTTACTCGCTGAAAAGCGTGATGCTGATACAAAAGCAATTGAAGAACTTCGTATCCAAGCGAAGAACGAGCCGCCATTACTGGCACAGATTACACTTGCACAGGTGGAACAGCTTGAAGCGCAAGTTGCGGTCGAGAAAGCTCTTAAAAAAGGGTTATCTCAAGCGCGAAAAGGTTTAAGAAACCAAATTAAACGCGATCTCGATATGGGGATTCCTGCGGATAATTGGTTACTGATGAGCCGTGATGAACTCATCAATTATATTTTAAATGGTGGCATGGGTGAAGTCGTTGACGGCTTCCTTGATGCTACAAATACAGTTTATGATCTGACTCTAAAACAATTGTCTTTAGAAGGTCTTGAACTTGATCCGGCAACGCTTGCACTAGATAGAGATCGTTTAAACGCTCAGCTAGTTGGTGCAGTGTTCGACGATGTAATACTACCTGATATATCTCAACGTATACGCTCAACTTTGAGCGCAATCGATGCCGATGTATCTATAACACAAACAGTTGATCTTTTGTTTCAACGATTCCAAGCCGCAGAAGGTCGAGCACTGACCGAAGCCAGAACGGCAACGGCTCAATGGGGCAGATCTTTGACAGCTCAAGCCGCTGAAGAAGCGGGAATAAATAATTATTTATATGTTGGCCCTCGTGATGGAATTACTCGCGGATTCTGTGAAGAGCTTGTTGATCTTGTTGTAAGCTCAAAGCAGATGAGGAAATTAAACAACAATCAAGGATTATCTGTAAAGATAAGTGGTGGCGGTTATAATTGCCGTCATAGTTGGGCACCCGTAACAGAATCATTTATAGAGGTTGCTGATCTTGAGCGAGCAACAAACGCCGATATTGAAGCGGCAAATAAGGCGGCTAAAGAATGAGAAAAGCAATTACTAATTTAGATTATCTATTTCAATGGAATGCACCTTTCCCAATTAATGGAACGCCAACTATAACCATCAACGGCTCGACATCTTCATTAAGTCAGAATAGAGCGGCGGTAAGTGTTACAGCGATTGCCGCTGATCGAAGAACATTAACTTTATCGACAACCGCGACAAGTCTTGAACAAGATCAAGAGCGAGCATATTTAAGAACCGATGGCGACGGCATCATATCGGTTTTGGTTTCTCGCATAGTCGGAACAACTGCGATATTAGCCGAACCTTTACCGCGTGAAATTGATCTATCAAGCGCGTCTAGTTTAGAGTTCGCTTTATGGTCGATCACTCTTACAAGCTCAGTTACTGGAACAAGCGCAAGCTATCCATATATAGTAAATTACACCGCCGATCTTGGAGCGGAGACAATTCTAAGAAGTGAAAAAGGGCTTTTAAAAGTTACGCCTAGAATCTTCACAACTGGCTTAGATCATGATCAGCTTACAAGTACATTTGCACAACTAGCGGACATGATACCAAGGCGACAAAGTGACCTTGAGCCACAGATTAAAGCGGCGCTTGAAGAAGTAATCTTAATTGTCAGAGATCATGTTATTCCGTCGAATTGTACAGAAGATGAAGTATGGAACCCAGAGCAATTCCTTCAAGCACATTCATATTATGCGGCGGCTCGCGTCTATGAGCTTAACAATCAATTCGATCAAGCGGGTGATTTACGTCAACGCGGTGAAGATCTTTTATTGTTGGGGCTTCGATCAGTGGCGCTTGATCTTGATGGCGATGGGGTTTTAGATGAAGGTGAAGAGAATCTGAGAGAATCGGGCGGACGTGCGACAGATGTGAGAGGATCAAACCCGATTACAAAGAGCGCATATGATAAAACGTTTATCCCTTCTCGCGCGATGAGGCATTAAGATGCCCAATCAAGTTCGATTCCGATTGCCTAAAGATCTATGGACTGAGCGCGATACAAAGCGACTCGCTCTTAATACTTTGGCATCGATCAAGCGACGCACGATGCAAGGCAGGGACGCCGACGGAAAGCCATTTAAAGAGTACTCAGAAAAGCCTTTGTATGTCGCTTTTAAAGGCGCACGATTGAAGCCCAAGGGCTACACTAGAAAAAGTCGCACGGGTAAAAGCGCATTCTATCAAGGCGGTTATCGAGAGTACAAAGACAAGAGTCGGAAGCGATCGACAAGGCCATCAACTGAAATGACAAGCGAAGTGGATCTTGTTTTATCTGGTTCATTAATGGCTAACTTTGTTCCTTTGAAGGTGACAAGGTATTCATTTATTCTTGGTCTTGGTTCACCCGTTCAAAAGTATGGCTACCATGTAAATGAAAAACGGCGTTTTATTGGATTGAGTCCTAAAGAAGTTGACCAATTAACAAAGGTCGTTGCTTTAGAGATACAAAACAAATTGCAAAAAGCTGAGCGTAAAAGACAGTATCAAAGAGAATACTATCAAAGAAAAAAGCGCGAAAAGGGTAGCTCATGAGTCAGGGAATCTTTGCAAGCTTAGAGCAATTAACAAGCATGATACAAAGCTTGACGCCTAAAACGGATACTCACCACGGCTTCGTAAATCATGATCCGGCTTCGGGCTTGGTTCCACCTTTGGAGCTTCGACCACATTCAACGCGCTACTTTGATTATGATCTTGAAACGCTCGCCGAAGATGACGGGCAAGCCGGTTTAAGCGGTCGCAAAAGATGCTCGATCAATCTAAGAGTTCGCTATGATATACCGCAAGAGCGCGGGTTTCTTATGCGGCTAATAAATGAGGATGCGGCTTTACTTATAGATAAGTTAAAAGGTCCTTATTACAATCTTTCAACAAGTGGTATTATTTCATTGATACCAGGTCAACCACGAATCGAAGGCATACCGGACGAAGCAGGAAATGTAATTGCTTTGTTTCTTATCTTGCCCTTTGATCTTTTATATTTGGAGGTAGCTTAATGGCTGTTACACATAGATCAATCGGAGTCGCGGTTGAATCCTCTTTTGGCTCTCTTGGTGTGTCCACAGGATTACCAAGCAAACTATTAACTTATGAATCAATGCCCGTTGAGCGTGATCCCGTCATCATCTACGGCGAAGTAATCGCAAGTGAAAGAAGTGATACAAGGGATGGTCCTTACGGAATGCCACCGGAACCGGACACAGTATATTCAGGCGGTCAAAGGGTTCAACGTCGTACAGGATCAGTCGAATTAAGACTTGATCTTACAAGCGTAGGCGCGGGCGTTGCAAACTATGATTCTAATTATCTTGGTAAATTGCTCGGCGGTGGTTTTAAAACTGCAAAGCATAGCGCCACAACTGACACTTCAACATCTGTCAGTGATGTAAATACATTTACACCAACAACAACCAGTACTAATTACGCAATTGGTAACCTAATCGGCGCTAATTATAATGGACGTGCAGAATATAGCGCGGTGACTGCTAATAATGTAGGCGGTGATATTACAATATCTCCTGCTGTATCTGATACGGGTGCTATTTCCGGCGTTATTCAAATGCTACAAACATGGTATGCAGACCGAACCGGAACAACTGAACATTCTCTATCATTCCGCGTTGACGGTGTTAATTTTAGGACTTTTGTTTGGGGTGCGGTTCTTGAATCAATTGCTATCAGCTTAGATAATGGGCGGCTTATGGCTGATCTTGTATATCAAGCGGCATGTATTCAAGATGATCATTCAAGTTTTTCAGGTCCAATCGAACCGGTTTATAATAGCGGTGCACCTGCATTATTTAGAGGCGCTTATGTAGTTGTATCTTCCACGGCTCCAACTAGTCGAACTGATGCAAGCACAGGGGATACACTCGCACGTACTGAGCTAGATTGTGAGTCTTTTACATTCACTATTACAAATACGCTCACCCCAAAGGGGCGATCTAATTCAATTCTTGCTATGTCTGGAATGGATGTAAGTGATGTTAATGTTGAATGCTCGCTAACTCTAAGCACCGTTAACACTACTTTAAACAATGACTATTTCAACCGCCAATTAAGACAAGTACTTATTGGAACGGGTCCAATCGGTAACGGTCTCGGGTGCGCTTTGATGATTCCCGCCGGTTATCTTACAACTGATCCAAGTAAATACGATGTTTCAGGAAATGACATTGTACGACAAACGCTTAACTATGCTCAAAGCCGATTCGGTGGAGATGTTTCAAACAGTGGCGCGGGTAATTCACCGGTTAGAATCGGTCTTACAGTAGGTTCTTAATATGGCTTTACGTTTCTTTACTAGTTCAGAGTCTACGCTTGAAGTCGTTATTACTTGCGATCCTGCAATTGATGCAACCGACGAAGCAAAAAACGAATATCTCAAAACGGGTGATCGTTCATTACTTGGCGATCATGAAGGCGCGACGATATTTAAACTCAAAGCGCTTGGACCTTCTGAACGTGAAGAAGCGGAAGTTAAAGCGGGCGCCTATGTCCGATCAGAACTCGGGCGGCTTCTTTGGATTCAACAACCAACTGAGACAGAGGAGCGGGCGCGGTGGCATCATGCACTCGAAGAAGATGAGCGAGAAGCCTTGGCTATGTATCGCAATTATCTTGATAAGGTGTATCTTGAGATGGTGGCTCGGTCTCTTCAAACAATTGATAATCAACCGGCAACGATTGATAAAATACAAATGATACAACCTGATGACGCTCGGATAGTTACTATTTCAGAGCTAGTCGTTCACATTCGCAGAATCTCCCTTTTGGGTGACTCGGGAAAATAGCGCTCGCGGGGTCAATCTGGCTCGCTTCTTCAGGATCCCGCGCGTGGAATTGCGAGCAATGCATGAACAAACCACAACTGAGAAAACAACGCGGTAATTGTGGCGGGTCTTTTCGTGCGGGTTTACCACAATCACAAGTTGATGATGTCGGGCGTTATGTCATGGGTTATCGTGTCGCACCGGATTGCGGGGAAGCGTTCAGCGATGTAAAAATAAGATCTTGTCCCGTTGCTGATTCTAATAGAGCGGCTAGCTTGATCAATGCTTTTTCACGGCATAGAAACGGACTAGCGACAATCAAGGATACTTTTCCAAGTCCTTCGTGTGCTGTTATCGAAGCGGTTGACGTGTTACATAATACAACAGAAGAAATGTTATCTCGCGCAAGAGAAAGGGCTTTAGATAATGGCAACAAATGAAGTTGAAATAGAAGTCGTTTTAGAAGGTGCTAGGCAAGCAACAAAAGAACTTAAAGGATTAGGTGAAGCAGGTCGATCAGTCGCGGAGTCAATGCGGACGACTAACGAGAAGTTAGGAGAAGGGTTTACAAGTGTTACTAATGGAGTTGATAGCCTTGTAGAATCAATGGAAGGTTTAAGCGCGGCGGTTGTAAAGTCTAGTGCTGAGAGCGCAATAGGCATTCGTTCCTTCTTGGGTCCAGTTGCATTATTAACTATTGGCTTTGTTGAATTATATGAGGGTATAAAAAAGTTTAGTGGATCGGCTCAAGAAGCTGAACAAAGAGCGCAAGCAATGGCGGCGGCGGCGGCTGATCTACAAAGTAAACTTGAAAGTCTAAGTGAGCGCGGTGTAACTCCATCGACTAAAGAATTAATCAAGTTTACAAAAGCAAACTTGCAAGCACAGATTCAAAAAGAGCTTTTACAAGTTCAGATTGAAAAAAGTCGAAAAGTATTTGAAAGACTTGCCGAGGCTGAAAAAGACGCAAGCGCGGCAACAAGGGCAAGAATTAAAGCCCAAAAAGATTCTACAGTATCACAGGGAGTAGTAAATAAATTAACTATAGATGAAACTAATGCTAAAGGTCGTTTAACAAGCGCAAACAGACAATTAGAGCTTACTTTACAAGGAATTGTTAGAGTACAAGAATTAGTAAATCAAAAGGTTAGAGATACTCAAAAAATCTATGAAAGTTTTGAAGAACAGACAAAAGATTCATTAATTTCAAGGGCTAAAGAGAAGTTACAACGCTTAGAAAATATTAAACTATTACGCTTAGAAGCTAAGGGTATAGAAGATCGATCAGGTGCTTTAAAAGAAGAAATTAAAATTGGTACTCAAGGCATTCAAGCGATCATTCAAGATTATGATGTAACTGAAAATGTCAAAGGCTTAAAAGATCTCAATAATAGTTTAGATCAGACTATAAAGCTCTTAATCAAAAATGCAGGCGCATCCAAAGAATCTGAACTTGTAACTCTGGCGGGTTTAAAAAGAGTTGCCAAGCTTAGAGAAGAAAGCAGAAAAAAACAAAGCGCAGAAGATAAGAAACAATTTAGTACAAGATTAAAATTAGAAAAACAGCAAGCTCTAACTCAAATTACCCAACAAGCAAGAATTGAATCTTTAAGAATCCAACTAGAAAACGAAGGATTCACAGAAAGAGTAAAGCTCGCTACCTTGGCATATCAAACAGAATTAAAACTTGCTGATGATAACGTCAATAAAAAGCTAGAAGCCGAACTAAGGTACCAGTTAAAACTAAAAGAGATCGGTCAAGCTCGTATTGATCAAAGCGCCAAAGACGCGCAAAAGATCGAGCAAGACAGATTAAAAGCCGAGGCACAAGCGGCCAAAGAACGCGACGCAAGAGAGAGACAAGCGGAAGCCGAAAGACAAAAGCGAATTGAGCAAGCAAAAGCGGACTATCAAGACTTGATGAGCGCGGTCGATCATTATTCTAGCGGGCTAGCAAATGCGGCGGCGGGTGCTTTACTCTTTGGTGATTCAGTAAGTCAAGGTGTGGCTGATGCCTTGAATGCTTTAGCCAGTGAGGCGGCTGTAAATGCATTGATAGAAACGGCTAAGGGTGTAGCGTCTGCTTTCACGAATCCGGCAGAATCAGCAACTCACTTTACAGCGGCGGGACAATTCGCAGTGGCAGCCACAGCGGCGCGGGGTGCCTCTGCTTTACTCGGAGGCGGTGGCGGTGGCGGTGTAACTTCGGGCGCAAGTGCTTCACCTTCCGGAGCACCACAAACAGCAAGCGCACCAATAAGAGAAGAAGCACGAGAAGCACAAATTACTTATAATATTAATTTTGGTGGTAGTGTAATATACGATAGTAAGCGAGCCGCAGAACAAGCACTCGCCGACAGGATCACAACAATACAAAACACTAGACGACGCGGCGCACCAATTCCAAGGAGGGCTTAAAATGCCATATAATAACCCTGCTCCCGACTTTGCGCTTTTAACTTCCATCGATGCGACCGAGTGGTCAGGCGTCGAACTGTTCACCCGTTCGGGCGGTTCCGCTGTCTCTTTTCCAACGTTTGCCAGTGGATCGGGTATATTTGAAGATGCAATCTCTTTGCTAAATGGTCGCGGTTCTAATAGTGCGAATCAGTTACAAGCTTTTATTCAATCTTCAAGCAACTTTGGAACGTGGACAGTAACGCTTGACAGTGCAACCGATAAAATTAAGATTTCATGTACAACTGATTTTAATTTGACAGTTCAAACAAGCGGATTCAACGGGCTTGGATTTGAGACGGACGCGACATTAACACCAAGCAAAACAGCGGCTAACGATTGGGTAAGAGGAGTGCACCCCGCTTCTGTTTCTCATGCGTTATCAATTTTTCTAACTTTTAGTGATGGCGGATTAAATACATTTAATGTTCCTTATAGTCTACCTTTCCAAGACGTGCCGATCATACTTAGAGAACGAGGCGCGGTGGGTGATGCCGATGATGTGAATGCAACCGATTGCATCGAAGCGCTTGACCAAGCTGCACAAAGTTCAAGTGATATAGTATGGTATTTAAACGATTCAGGTTATGTAGTATGTGAATATTTCGCTTCAACAGTCGGAGATTTAACTTGGTCAAGTACGACGTTTAGGGATAGATTAGGATTCAATGGAACAGAAACACCCTACAATGATTCAGGGTTTATGATCCTGACCGCAAAAAATAGAATGCCTTCAACTCTCTTCCCCTCTCGACCAGTTCAAAGATCCCATTTAAGGGTTGACCAAGTATCACAAGCTCGGCGCTTAATCGGCGGCGGTTATGTCTCAAACTTCGTCGGCTCATATATTACAAGCGTTGTTAATTTCGACCTTGACGCACGACTTGACCAGATTGATCTATATAGACATTTTACTAATAAGTTTATGCCGTACATATCGAGCGGTGAAAGGATCAATTATTATCAAGGATGGGGAGATAGTCGACGGGCTTTAATTCATGCCGATGTCACTACAAGCGCAACTGATGAATACACATTATTATTCACATCTGAAGATAACGGAGATCAAGGACGGATCAGGGGAAGCCTTAGTCCGACAAGTTCTATTGACTTAGTTTATCCGGGTGACTTAAGGCGCAAGGTTCCTGTCTTGATGGAGATCGAGCATTTATGAGTAATAGCTTTAATACACCGCCGGACGTGCCGAATATAAATACACTCGTTGCAGGGCAAGAGATCGCATCCACGACGCTTCAAAGAGTCGGGAGTTTATCTAATTATTGTCACTCATACGGCGGCACATCAAATTGTGTGAGTCAATATTTTGACGATGCTACATTGGCGAGTACTTCAACAAGTTCTCAAGTTGCTTGTAGATGGTTGATACCTACAATCAGCGATATTCATAAAACGATGGACTTTGCGCTTGATGCATTTGTAAGCGGTGGAAGTGGAACGATTACTATACAAATAGATGATGGTACAACGGTTTCAAGTGTCGGGATCAATGTTACAAGTACAACTAGTATATATCATAGTGCTAGTTTGACGCATACAGGAACGACAGCACAGACGACGGTAGAGCTTTTATTATTAGTTACCGCGCCGACATCGCACGAAATAAGAATACAATCATTTAGTGCTTATTGGTTGCCCAAAGGTTCTCCATTAAGCGCGGGCGTTTCAACTTTGGCGGGTACAAGCAACACAATAACGCCAATGGGGATTAATCGACTCGGAGCAAATAACGCTTTATCTAGTAGAGCGGGTTTGAACTTACGCGAGAATATAACGACGTTAAGATATAGACCGCGCGTCATTTGGGCATGGTCTGGTATCTATAATGCTAGTAGTATGAGCGCTGATGGTGCGCAAGGGCCGAAAGCTTTAGGCGTTGGAGATATAGATACTTTCCATATTGCGCCGTTGTTTGTTGGTGCTGAGCGTGACAGTGTAACAAAACAAGTACAAATTGAAGCTTATATAGTAGGCTTAACCGGTTCAGATACTATTAAAGTACAATTTATGGGCGAGATAATTACATTTAGTTCTAACGGGTGGAGATCTAAAACTATAACGCCAAATGTCGATGCAATCCGAGATCTAAGCGATACATTTCTACCTTATTATAGAATAGGCTTTGATGCTTCACCAACGAATCAAAGTACATCAAATTATGGTTTTATAAAAGCTTCGGATGTTGCTTCCTCGGGTACAGCCCCGACCGTTCCTTATATCGCTTCAATTACAGTGTGGGTGTATTGATGTTAGTACAAACAAGTTTTAATACATTGCCACAATCTCAAGCGTGTCATAGCGGTGTTTTAGTCACCGGATCAGTAGTAAGCGATTACGCCGCCGCTTTAATGCAGTTGAGTCATGTTAAGTTTTTAAGTCATGCGCATTTTAGAATCGCTCGGAATACTTTAGACACTAGACAGAATCACCCGTCATGGGCGGATCATTTAGACCGCGCACCGGCTGAAGTTGGAAAGAGTATTCCACAAAAGCGGTTCTATTATCGCACGACACCATTAACGACTCATATAGCAATGCTTGCAAGGGTTGCAACTTTTGGCCGTTTAAATGCTAGCTTCTCGGGTGCGGTTCCACAGCTTCAAGTATTCTTGAATACAACGGCGGGCGCGTCATTGGATACCGGTGTTTTGTATGGTGAAGGTGTCATATATATCGACGGTTCAAGCGATAGCCCGAACGGCTTTCGAGGGTCGATCTATTCAAGCGCTAATATTGACAGCGATAGCGCCGACTATGGACGGCCTTTAATTGTTCCAAGTGCTAACCGTGGCGATACTCTCGCGGTAATCGTAGCGGCTCAAGATTGCAAATTAATATCGCTCGATCTCTTTGACATCCATGCAACGGACGTAATACCATGAATCTTGATAATAATAACGGGCGACGAATATTTGTCTTAGAAATAGCAGGGCTTTCAACTCGTTATTATAGCGGTCCAAGTCCAAGCGGGTCGAATCTATCAAGCACGATTGCAACCGGTATAAACTACACCAACATTGAAGCGATCTTGAGCGTTGGCGCGTACAGTGCAAGCCTTGATCCTTCGGGAGGAATTGCCACATATGGAGCTATAACCGTAGAACTTGCAATCAATCCGAGAGATGGAAGCAACGACGCCGGCGTTATATTTGGCCGATGCGGTGCGCGATCAACCGACATTTCTAAAGCTCAAGTCTCAACTTTGATGCCACATGAAAGCGCATCAATAACGATTAATGTTGATCAAGACTTTAGTAGTTTATCTTATCCTCGATTGTTCCATATTGGAGCTGAGACAGTACGAGCAAGCGGCGCAACTTCAACAACTGTAACCGTATCGAATCGCGGGGCCGGTGGTACACCAATTCAGATTCACTCTACAACAAACAACGGGACAAACGTCCCAGAGATAACAACCGAGATAATTACCTTTAGAGGTAGACGGGCTTCCATTTGGATTGCTCAACAAAGTCCTGATGGAACGGTAAGCGATTATAGCGAGATCGTAAACGGATTCATTGAAGCAACGCCAACGATTGAAGATGGTAACACGATCAACCTTTCAATCGTTCCACTTACCGCGCTATTCGATAATTCACTAAGTCAAGTAAGCGTTCAAACTGAGTTACTACACAACTACCATTTCTATGAGAGCGATAGAGGTAATGTTTTTGAGTTTGGACTTTGGCAAGATCCAGAACGAAACGATAATACTATTTATCAACAATTTCTTTCGGGTATCGGTACAGCTTCAGCGAGTTATGATGTAAGCACAGAAACGGATAGATTAATACTCGCTTTAAAAGTGGGTCAAGGAACCGACGCAACTTTAAACGATGGTACCCAAAACGGCCAACAACACCCGCGTTATCCTGCTTTAACTTTTCAGGGTAGTACGAAGATAATACGGCCAACGAACACAACGAGCGACACAAGAAACCGTTTCACATCGTTCGACTTTGACGATACTAATAATAATACTTTTCAAACTGTCGTTATGCCTGTCGTTTATCGACCTTTTTCAAATATCGAGCTTAAAAGGTATCAACTCGGAAGTGATGAGATAAAACGCTTTCCTGAGATAATCAACGATGTTGTAAACGATGCAACTAACGGGATAACAGGGTTCACTGGTATTAATGGTGGCGTTGCTAGCTTCATCATTGAAGGCGATCGATTGAAGATGGTCAACCGTGGCCGTGATCCTCATCTTTTCTTTTTTTCATCAAGAGAAGCAACAATAACCACAGGTCAAACTTGGACTAATACAGTGCCTGTCCATTATGCTTCACAGAATGATTATTATGGGCCGATTAACAATTTATCACGGGCATATTTTGGGGTCGATTTTTCACAAATAGATGATTCTGAATACGCCGCCGATCCTGTAATTGATCCGGATTCAGGCGAGCTAAGACAACCACAAATAAGCCGCGCTTTTTATGGCGGTGAAGCAATCGGATCAGTAACTTTTCATAATCTGCGCGGTGTCGCTTTTGGTTATTATCAGTTACTAGAATCTAAGCTTTTAGTAAAAGATTCTCTCAACCTTCCAAGCTCGGCGGGTTCTGATGTATTCGACGTACAAGTAAAATACTTTGACAGAGATATAGGCGAAGAATCTACCCAATGGTTCAAGGCTTCTCATCAAACCGTCGCGACTTTTGATAGTTCAAACATCGGTTATTTAATTCACCTAGTTGACGATCCGAATGACCTTAGAAGATATAATAAAAGCTTTGGAGATTTCGCCGGACATGACCGCGCACGAATCAGCATCGGGGCAAGATTAAGTCAACAAAGACCTGGACAATTACTTTTAAAGCTTCTTCAATCCGGTGGCGGTGGCGGTGTTAATGGAACGTATGATGTTTTAGGCTTCGGGCTTAATATTGATAGTAGTGACATCAATACAGCTTCATTCTTGATGTACGATTCTTTAAGCAATCTTTCACTTGACCTCTTTATCAGTTCAGCCGATGTACAAGTAAGAGAAGTAATCGACCCACTTTTAAAGATGATGTCTGCGGCGCTTGTTATGACAAGAAGTTCAAGCGGACGTTCTAAAATAACGCTTCAACCCTTGGGTGATGAACGATCAAGCGCAAGTAAGGCGACCATCACGGCGGGTGAATGGATAGCCGACCCGTCGCCAGTTTGGGACGTTTACGAAGATATAGTGACTCAGGTCAATTTTAAGTATGACTATGACAACGAAGAGCAAAAGTTTTTAACTGTCAATACTGTAAACAATCAAGAAGCGATGAATCGTTACGGCGAAGAAAGAGCCGCGATTGATCTTGATCTTTATGGCTATTCATCGGCTAATATTGGTTTCGGTTCGGGCGATTATTACACCGCTTTTTTACCTGTATTCTCTCGCATCTTCAGAATATTAAGCGATCCTTTAAGAGTTTGGCGCGGTTCCATTGGTACAGGTAAAAGCATCTTCCTTGATGTCGGCTCGTATCTTACTGTTAGCAGTCCACACCTAAAAGGCTATGGCGCATCATACGGCGTTACGAATGGCGTAGGTCAACTTCGCTCGATTCGTCAGGAATTAATGGGTGAAGGTGCGGAGATAGAATTGATCCATAGCGGCTTAAAGTCTACTGGATGGAATGCGGCGGCGGATGTTTTAGCGACTCCTACAACTGATTCGATCACAATTTCAACATCGAATTATACTAGTACAGATGTATTTGGCGAATCCGTTCTTGACGGTCAATTCTTTCAAGCGGGTGATGTTGTCGACTATTTACCGCGAGGTAATGAAGATAGCGCTATAACAGGGCTAACGATTCAAAGCGTAACAGGAACATTCTATAATACTATAACATTTACCGGCGCTCATGGCATAAGTACAATAGGCGGCACAATCGAGCCGACTACCTACGCAAGCGCATCGACAAACCATCAACAATATGCTTACATTGATCAAAACAAGGAGTACTCATAAAATGCCGACAAAACAGCAATTACAAGACATTATTGAAGATCTTGAGACCGATCTAAGACGGGCTAATCGTGCATTGACTCAACTTGCGGTTGATCTACCCGACAAGGTACGAACACCAAACGAAGAAAAAGTGGTACCTAATGAGCGTGTACAAACTGTACTTGATCGGGCTGAAAATGAGTTTCAACGTTATGTCACTGAGCCGGAATATGACGGAGATCACCAACGAATCAATGCATATATTCAAGGATCAGAAGGGCTTTCTTGGACTTGGGAAAGTGACTATGTAAAAAATGGGCAGTTTGCATGGTGTGGAGCTTTTGCCGCTTTTTGTTACTCTGCGATCGCTTCAAATATTCGTAAGCAAATATTCCCTAGTTGCTATCGATTATCGGCAAACTGGGGAAGTACTAAAAGACATCGTGAAGTCAGTGACATTCAAAAAGGCGATATTGTCGTTGTATTTACATCGTCAAAGAGAAGTCCCGCCTATGGGAATCACATTACTTTAGCAATCGATACCCCAGATATAAACGGCAACTTTGGTACGATTGAAGGCAACGCAAAAGGAACAAGTTGTCATGCCACAAAAGTTGAAGGCGTAGTTCAGAGGTTAAGAAATATTGAAGACGTCGCCGCTGTTTACCGACCATTAGACGAGGATTATTCATAATGTTGTTGAAGTTTGTTGGCGGTCGTAAAGCCCTCGCATTCTATGCCGCGCTTTTAGTGATCTTCGTTCTTGCTTGGACTGGTAAAGCTTCAAGTGAAGTACTAGGAGCGCTCGATACTTTATCATTAATATATATCGGTGGAAACGTCATGAAAGCGAAAGTTACCGCCCAAAAAGGAGAAAACAAAAATGATGCTTAATGCTGATTATCTTACAAAAGCCGGTGGTTATCGTGCGGTTTATCGCGGTAGCGCTATCTCTTCGACTGATTGGACTGATCTGACAAGCGCTGACTTTTACGACGTGTACACAGGATCGGCGCTTGCCGCGTCTTTGATTTTCCGTTCTCTTCAGGTTGTCAACCGTGGTTCTTCTTCGATGTTCATTAAGTATCGAGCAAGAACAACCGCGGGTGATTCAACCGCATACACTGAAGGAGTAATACAAATTGAAGGCGGTGCGGAATGGTCAGACGACATCATTTTAAACGCGGGACCAATTAAAACCATCGCATTTAAAAAAGGTGCGAGCGGTGATCAAGTTCTTTTCTTTGTTGGATTCGATAAAGGAAATTAATCATGTCTTTTAATTATACAAAGCCTTCTGAAGTCGCAACGGGCGGCCTAGTCTATAAAGGCACGTTCGACGCTTCCACAGGTTTACCCGATCTAAGCAACGCTGAACAAGGCGATTTATACGTAATAAGCGTAGGTGGTACTATCTACGGTCAAACATGGTCTGTAGGTGATCATCTTCTGATTAACGAGGATATGGGCGGATCGATCACCAATTCAAAAATTGATAAAGTCGATAACACCGACGCGGTAACGAGCGTTAATGGTTTAGTTGGAACTGTCGTCTTATCGGGTGATGATATAGCCGCAGATCATACAGCAAGCAATTATACAGCAACAAACGCAAATATTGACGGCCATTTAAGCGGCATTGATTCCGCTTTAGGTGCGGCGGCTCCGGTCGATAGCGTGAACGGCTTAACGGGCGTAGTAAATATTTATGCTGATGACTCGACTTTAAACCTTGCTGGATCAGGTCTTACCATCTCAGGAACGGGCGCAACTTCGACACTGAATGCAGATGTAACGAGCGTAAACGGCGCAACTGGTGCGGTTAATTTAGGACTAGATAATCTTAGTGATGTAACTTTAGGCACGACTACAAACGGCGACGTATTAACTTATAATTCTGGTGTATGGTCATCAAGCGCGGCACCTGGAGGGTTCCTGACAGCGGTTCAAGATGATAGTGATCCAACGCTAGGCGGTAACCTAAAAGTAAACGGCTTTTCAATTACAAGCGTATCTAATGGAAACGTAACGATTGATCCTAATGGAACCGGTGATATTGCTATTGGCGCCGACATAATACCGGACGGTGACTTTACGCACACAATCGGAGATGAGGATTTTAGGTTCCATTCATTTGGCACGTTAAACGGCGCTATAAGATTCAAAGCCAAAAACGACAGCGGCGGAACAATGACACGCGGTCAAGTCGTATACATTAAAGGCGTGTCGGGTACCGTTCCGACTGTAGATCTTGCTCAAGCAAATGCGGCGGGTACAATGCCGGCTTTCGGTCTTGTATGGTCGGCAACTGCAAACGATCAAGCGGAAGTACAAATAGTAACATTTGGACAGCTTGAAGATGCAAATACAAGCGGATTAACGCCAGTTGGTTCTACTCTTTATGTGAGCGCTACCAGTGCGGGCGCGTTGACTGTAACAGCTCCAACGGGTGAATCAAACTTGATTCAGAATATCGGTAAAGTCGTTCGGGTTGATGGAAGCGCGGGTGTAATTCGTGTAGGTGGCGCGGGTAGAACGAACCAAACGCCTAACCTTGATCAAGATAAAATCTTCATCGGTAATGCATCTAATCAAGCGGTTACAAAAGCAATCAATACAATTGAGCTTGACGAGTTCAGCAATACTACAAGCGGATTTTTAAAGAATGTAGTAGAGGATTTATCGCCTCAGCTTGGAGGAGACATTGACGTAAATGGTAACGATATAGTCTCAGCTTCTAACGGTGATATTGATTTTACTCCTAATGGAACAGGCAAAGTTGTATTTAAAGGTGTAACCGGCAATGGTGGAAATGGTGCAGGAAGATTCCAATTAAACTGTGAAAATAATTCACACGGTATAATCATTCAAGGTCCACCGCATAGCGCCGCCGCAAATTATACTCTAACTCTTCCAAATAATGACGGAAATGCAAGCCAATTATTATCTACAAATGGATCGGGTGTATTAGACTGGGCCGATGCTTTGCTAGTTGCTCAGAATCTTGCAGATCTTAACAACGCGACAACAGCTCGACAGAATCTAGGCGTTGAAATAGGCGTTGACGTTCAAGCATATGATGACGGTTTACAATCAATTTCAGCTTTGACTACAGCCGCCGATAAGATGATATACACTGACGGCTCGGACTCATATCAAGTTACTGATCTTACAAGTCAAGCGCGGAATCTTTTAGATGATGCGACAGCCGCTGACCAACGAACAACGCTCGGACTTGTCGCAGTAGCTTCTTCGGGTAATGCTTCGGACGTTACAAGCGCAGTCAATCCAACGAATTACACAAAGGCGAGTAATGATGTTGACGGGCATTTAAGCGGGATTGATTCAAAGTTTGCAACAACCTTAGCGCTTCCTCAATATCAAAGTGTAAGTAGTACACCTATTACAGGCGCGGTTAATTATCATTACTCGGTTGATACTTCGGGCGGTGCGATTGAAATTGATCTACCCGCAATTAGTGGATTGACTACAGGCCAACGTATTTATATCAAATTGAAAACAGCCGGTAACGATCTTACACTTGATCCTAATGGATCAGATACAATCGACGGTCAAGCGAGCTATACTTTAGACGTTCAACACAGTGCAATAACTCTTGTAGTTGGCGCGGGGTCGAATTGGGAGATTATTTAATATGTCTCACAATCTATACACATTAAACAATGAAGGTGGTGATGTTCAATGTTATCACGGCGTTAATGATGGCGTAATTTACATTGGGCGCGGTGAGACACAAACTTATTTGGGTTCTTTAACGACTGCCGATGATCCTCTAGAATTTTATGATAGTAATCCTATTAATACTATTTCCGGCGCTTCATTCAATAAAAGATCGGGTACAAATTGGATTCAATCGATAACATTACCAGCGGGTAAATATGAAGTTAGATCAAGTTGCTTAATGCCGACTACACACCCATCAAGCGCGAGCGGTGTTTCATATTGTCGCGTAAAAGTAGGATCGACTATATACAGAAACGGCATACAGAATGCGACACCATCTTATTTCGATGATAATTATCAATATAGTAAATCTGTATTTTGTGTACTGAACTTTAGCGCATCAAGTGTAACTATGTCTTTTGGAGTGAATACTGTTCTAATTAGTGGCGTTGCTTCTGTAATAAACTCAGATGATCGAATAAGTGAAACGGCCTATTTGTTTATTAGAAAGATTGCATAAAATGAGTCATAATATACTGAAGTTAAACACTAATTCATTTGATGTTAATTCTAATAGAACTGAATCAGTAACAGGGTTAGAGTATGCATATTATCAATGTGATTCAGTCCCTTGGTATACAACCTCTAATTATCCATTTACGCCTTCATCTGGGCAAAACTTTTTAATATATCGCGGAACTGTAGACAATAATATTTCAAGCGGATTTACTGAAGTAAATCATGTTACATATACAAGCTATATTGAAAAATTGAGATTCACAGCTAATGCAAAATATAGACTAGTTGCAACAGTTGGAATGGATTCAACTTATGCAAATGGTACTTTTGGCGCATATTTCTATAATGAAACAACAAGCACTGTTATCAGTAATAGTTTTTATCATCAAAAGAATGCTTTAAATTACTCATATCGTAGAAGAATTAATACTATATATGAACATACTACAGGATTAACAGCGGCTGATATTGTCCTAAGAATATTTGCTTTAAATAATCCAATTACTAGCACTAATGAGATGTACCATGACTGCAATATATTTGTTGAGAAATTACAATGAGTCATTTAAACGATAATATACAAGGCGCAACGCCGAACGCTCAAGGCAACATTACAGGTTCGCTTGATGATAGCTCTGCACTCGGCCACGTTCTAACAAATAGCAACGGCCAAACGGGAAGCGGCTCCGGTGGCTATGGTGTAGGTGATTACTATTTGTTTTTTACTGGTGCGAATAGTTATAGCGGAATCGCAACTGTTACAAGTGATTCTATTGTATTACCCAAGGGAACATTTTTTATTGAGTGTTGCCCGACATTTGGACAGAATAACAGCACTCTAGGCAATACTGAATTAAGGGCTCAATTTGTAGACGAAAATGATAACGGGCTAGGAAATATAGGCGCGGTGAATCGAGATATAACCGCCACATATCCCGCTCCCGGTTTATTTACTGCATATGTAGAAGGACCGGCGACAGTAAAACTAAAAGTAACAGCGGTTACAGCTTCAAGCGACTTTCCCAAAAATGGTAGTGAATCAGATCGTAGTAACTTTTTTCTAGAAATAATAAGGATTAAATAATGTCATTAATTACACAAGTCAAAATGGATCAATCACTACTCGTTGGTGAGTTTGTTCAGTGGGATACTCAGCAACTTCAATTCGTGCGCTGTACTAATCACATGAATATGCTCGGAGTAGTTGATCAAGCTCCAACGCAAAACGATCAGGGCGATTATGTCGGCGTTATTCGTCAAGCCGGTGTGACTTCTGCAATTGCGGGCGCGGATATTCCTGATAATGGCGGCGCTTTAGGAATTGATGAAAATGGTCGAGCTGTCATTTCAACGTCAAGCGATCACTCATGCGGATTAATTGCGGCGCGCATCTATGGACAACCTGCAAGACTTGCGGGCGAAAAAGTAGTTATTTGGTTACGATGAAACATAGACCAGATCTCGAATTACAAATAGCTGTTTTTATCGTATTTGCTTTCACTTGTGCGATGTTTACATGGACTTTGCTTTTATGAATGATCCTCTCAAAAGAATAATTGATGATATTGGGCGTTTAGTTACTGCCTTTTTTATAATGCTCGGGCTTTTCGCTTTTTGGTCGCTCTTCAATGGTTGCTCATCATGCGACGAAGAAAAGCCGCGATCGTTTAGCTGTAACGCTGAAAAGCAAAGCTTAAAGATCTGTCAGGGCGATCTTGCAAAGTACAAAGTTCAACGTCAACAAGCGATTGATCTTGCTGTACATGATGCACGAAAAGACGAAAAAGCAATATGCCAAAGTCGTATTGATGACTTATCGAGCGGTGCAGAAAATCTTCAATGTGAACTATGCTGTACCTTTTCTTTACTTCCTGCAAATATGGGGCGTTCTTGTGAGTAGTTTGATTCTAAGTTTAGTTTATCCAGTGGCGGCAATTGCTCTTAATATTCAGCCTTTTCAACTTGTCGATGATCTTAAAATCGACGTGGGATATTTACCAAAAGGTCACCGCGCACCGTTCGCAATGGTCGCAGTTGATCACAAACAGTTGAACAAAACACGCGATTACATCTTAGCTCTTAATAAGTCTCATGCAAGTACAATCGAATCAATGCAAGATCGATACAGAAGCGAAATACACGGGTTAGAATTAAGTAGCGCTAAAGCTCTTCAAGTCATTGAAGTACGCTTAGATCATGAAGTCGAAAAAAACACCGCTTTAAAAAAAGAGCTTGAAGAGATCGACAAGAAACACCAAAAAGAAGTAAAATCATATTATTGGCAAAATCTCGGATTAAGCGCCGCGTTAGGTGCTTGTGTAATCTGGGCAATCTCAGCGAGTATTTAAAATGGATGTAGTCTCAATTTCTTCAGTTGCTTCAATCGTTGGTGTAGTAGGTGTCGGTTTCTCAGTATTGAAAGAGAAGATCAAACACGCGGAAGAAATGGGACAGATTAAACAGCAGATTAAAAGTCTTGAGAAACGAGCGAGCGAGCAAGATAGAAATCTTTTAGTATTTAGAGAAGCGCTTGAGAGTTCAAATACTGACATCAGGCACGATATAAGCCAAATACAACAAAGTATTGTTAGACTTGAAGCGGCTGTATCTCAAATTATACAAAATATAAGCGGTCGCGGTTAATGTGTCGCCCGCGTTTGTTGAAAGACGACTTGCTTTAGTTCTTCTAGATATAATTGGTTCTACTGCTTTTGTACAAAAAAACGGCGCTAAAGTTGCGGCGGCTTGGTTTCAAGTTCATGATCGTTTAACTCGATCACTTGTCTATAAACATCAGGGTAGAGAGATAGACCGGAGTGACGGTTTTTTACTATCGTTTGACGATCCACTTGACGCGGTTAATTTTGCTCTACGCTATCAAGAGAAGATCCCGAGCAAGACACCATTTAAAACGAGAATTGGGATTCACTGGTCCAATATAGTTGAAGTTGAACAAGATGAAGGGCTTGTGATCCTTGGCGCTAAAAGAGTAGAGCTTGAAGGTATTGGTAAAAATGTTGCAGCTAGAACGATGAGCGTTTGTGGAGCCGGTCAAGTGCTTCTTACTTCTGAAGCGATGCAAGCTGTAAAATATAGAACGTCACCAGATACACCTAAAAAAACTAGGTTTGCTTGTGTTGGCTTGTACCAATTCAAGGGTGTAAAAGATCCGGTGAAGCTGTTTGCCGTGGGNGTTTCTATCGAGTCTCTTCAACCGCCGCAATCGAGCGAAAAAGCAAAGCGCTTAGCGGGTCCAACTGAGATCAAAAGCAAGTTGAAACATATGAAGCTAAAAGAGATCGCGCTACTTATATATAATAGACTAGCTATCGTGAGCTTTATATTTTGGATCATTCTATTGATTCGACTTTGTTTTTATAGCTTCGGGCGGGATCTTTTAGACGTGCAAGGATTACAAGAGTTTATTAAGTTTGTTCTTAGTTACTGGCATGAGATCGAAAAGCGACTATGAAAGAAAAGCAAAGCGTACAATCAGAGAAAGCGCGGCGCGGTTGGTTTGCATCCGTCGTCTTTATGTTTATGATATGCGTTCTAATTGTATTTCTATCTTATAAAGAATTACCCGACGGAAACCGCGATATTTTGATTGGAATTATTGGGATGCTTACTGGCTCGATCTCTTCAATGTTAGCGATTGCAAGCGGGCGCGATCCATCCGAAGTTGAAGAACTCAAAGATAAGTTATCAGCCGCGAATGGTGATCGAGAATCATTGATAGCTAGACTCAGAGACTCACAAATACAAATGCAGTTGATGAGAGAACAAATCAGCGAAATACAAACCGCTATTATTAACAAGTTGTCTGTATTTGCCGGCGGCGAGATTATACAGACCAAAAAAGAAAGCGACGTAATTTTAAAAGATGTTGTCGACCAATGGACACCAAAGACCGAAGGAGAAGAAGAACCCGAGCAAGAAAAAGATTAATAGCTTTTTCTTTTGTATGTATCTCGATACTTTTTATAGAGTTCGTCAACTTCTTTGTTGTACCCTTCCCCCCTTAATTTTCTGACAAGTTTGTCAATCATGTTTTGATCATGTCTCGCGCTTTGATATGCGTATGTTTGAGGGTCGAGTGTGTACCAGTCCCACCGGTGCAACTGCATAGTACGCGAAAGGATTACATAGTCTAAGTTATCAGAAAGGCATGTCATCGTAATCACCCTTATCTTCATCTTCTACGCTTTCAATGTTCTTCACGATGTCCGACCAAAGGCGCCAATCAGTGAAGCTTGATTCGTTAAAGTAACGCATCATAAGCATATCGTTAATCTCTGGGTCAATTGATCCAATACCTTGATTCATTGCAATGTTACATTCTGCAAAGATCGGATTAGACCAACGCTCAATCAATCGACTTGTTCGTATTGATTGATCTGTGATCTCGTTTAGATAATCGTTTGAATAGAACTTCATACGGTCGCAAAGATCTTCATAAGCTCGCGGGTGTTTCATCTTTAGCTCCCGGATACCGTCAAGGCGAGTCGGAATCCTTACGCCGTGATTGATTGCAACGCGGCCAACGGGTGAACAAAAGAGCTTATAAAATGCTTGTGTCTTTGGGTACTCTTCAGCGTCATTATAATCTGTATTGGGCATATACATTGACCAAACCTTTAAAGCTTCTTCTTCTGTAAGATCACAGCGGCGTTGAAGCTCCAAGCCAAGATTATCAAAGTCGATTGTCACGGGTGCACCTTCAGCGACAACCGGCGCGGGCTTTGGCTCGCTTACAGCTTTGTAAGATATAGGCGCGGGCTTTGGCTTTGGAACTGGCTTTGCTTTTGGCTTTGGTGGTTCAGTCGGCTGCACAGGTGGAATCGGTTGAGGTGCTCTTGATGGCTTATTCATTTTAATCTCTTCTCCTAATGACTCCGCTTGTATCTCTGCTCTCTCTGATTCGCTTAAGTCTGTGCTATCTGCGATCTCATCAGCGGAATAAATACCGCTTACAACGTCGGGAAAGACAGCACGTAGGGCAAGAGTCATACAACGGGCGCGGAGCATTTGCATGGGCATCCCTTCCCACATTCGGCCCCGTGCGATTCCTTGACGCTTTGCCATATCCATGCTGAATGTAAAAGTATGACTCATGCTCTTAGGCTCATCTGATCGAGCAAGCTCAATCGTGCAGTGCTCGTTATCCCATGATTCAATGCGAATGAATTTACATATGCCAGAGTTGCGAACGATGCCGGCCATAGCGTCGGCACCTAGTGCGGGAGTATCCCGGATGACATAGCCTTGTTGAGCAGTTATGGCCATGTTACTGCCGAAGTGATGACCAAAAGTTGCATGGAGTCGTAAGAGGTCAAGCGGGCTTTTGTTTTTAGTCGCGAAGAGATCCGCGAGTCTTTGAGCTTCTTCAAGTGATGAAGGTGTATAAATGTTTGTGTAGTTCATAGTGTTCTTTCGTGTGTGTTGGTTTGTTTAGTGGAATGCGTGATACAGGCAGTAAAACCACGCGACGGTTGAAGATAGTATTGCGATGATGAGAAGGTTTAGAAACCAGTTCTCTTTGACATCTTCGACAAAGGCGAGCATTTCTTCTTTGGTGTCTGGTCCGATCATTTGTTGTTCTCCGGTCTGAAATCTTCAATTGTAAAGTAAGGTGTTTCAAGTAATGCGTTGACGTGTTGAGTAAGAATCTGAGCTAGTGATTTAGAAGCTCGTCGATTGCCATTAACAATACTACTAAGATGACACTCGTTAACGTTGGCAAGTTTAGCGAGCTTTCTAATACTTATATATTGTTTTAGTTGGTCTCTTCGTTCGGGTTTCATGTCGATCTCCTTTCTTTAATCAAGATAACTCTAGTTTTGCATAATGTCAAACAAGTTTTGCAAATTGCAAAATATATCTTGTAAAATGCAAGACAATTACTTAAATATATATGGGTAACGAAAGGAGGGATATTTGAAAATCCATCATTTACAACGGGCAATAAGGCGTTCTGATCTACAATTGACTGAACGTGTTTTATTAAGTGCTCTCGTTGATCTTGTCGATTGGCAAACATGGCAAGCTGAAACCAAAATTAAAACGATTGAATATGAAACTGGACTCAATAGAGCGACCATAGCAAGAAAGCTTAACTCTTTAGAAGAACGAGGTTTTATCAGTCGAACGAATCAAACCGACGCAAGGGGATACAAAGAGAGTTTATATACTATAAATATAAAAGAGGTCGAAACACAATTATCTAGGTTTTTCCCGATGTCGCAGAGTGCGACCCCCATATCGCAGAAAGCGACTAGCCTGTCGCAGAGTGCGACCCCCATATCGCAGAAAGCGACTGATCGGTCGCAGAGTGCGACTAAGCGGTCGCAGAGTGCGACTAAGCGGTCGCAGAAAGCGACATCTAATATTCTATTATCTTCTAATTCTTCTCTACCTAATAAAAATTCTATTTCTTTCAATAACTCTAATACAGAAGAGAACGCGCGAGGCGCGAGCAATGATGGTGATGATTGGGAGTATGTTAAATGGGAAGATATACCAATTGACCTTCCAATGCCTAAAACCCGTTGGGAGGATCACGGCGTTCACGTACCGACACAAGAAGAGATGATGAGGAAATATAAATGAAGAAATTAAACTTTGAAGCCTTAGCAGACTTTTTGCCGGAGATCGTACCCGAGCCAACGCCCGAACCGTTACCCAGTTTGAAGAAAATGAGCGTTGATGATCTGTATAAATATGATCTTACAAGCATGAAATGGGATGACAGCGAAAAGCGGAATTATATCACCATCAAAAGCTTTAAGCCTTGCGGTCGATGTCATGAGGGTTATATTCACATTGAAGAGCTTAACGCGATGTCACCCTGCCCGCATTGCTTACAAGCTGAAAGAAAAGCAAAGCGTATAGAACGGGCGCGGCTTCCACTTGATGCAAAGAGCAAGACTTTTCAAAATTATGAGATGAGAGCAGAATTTAAAAGTTTAGCTGCACAGGTTCGCCGATGGTCACAGACTCAGAACAAAGAAGCCGGCCCTTTAATCTATGGGCCTCCTGGAACGGGCAAAAGTCATTTTGCATATGCTTGCGCTCATCAATTGATATGGAGTGGATTCAAGGTTAGGTATGCGACACATTCAAGCTTACTTGATCTTGAACGGGCTTCATGGAACGATAAAAAAAGCGAATCACCTCTGCGCAATCTACTTCGAGGAATCAATGTTTTAATACTGGATGAAGTCGGCGGCGTTGGTGGTGGATATGGTAAAGTTAGCGATTGGGTGAAACGCACGACTAGCGAAATGTTAGACAGTATTTATAGACAATGGTCGAGCGGTGATTTGTATGTTTTGATGATCAGTAATGTTCAATTACATGTTTTTATGCGGACATATAACGAAGCGCTTCAAAGCCGATTGAGAGAGATGGTCGAGCCAATTTTGATCAATGGTGAAGATAGGAGAAATAACCCTTGATTATTTTCCGTTTGTAAAATAACTTACTAACAGAGGTAATACACATGAACAAAGAGAAGCTTGAATATTTAAAAAGGTCGATCAAGCTTACGCGACTAGCTGAACTTGCGGGTTTAAAGCATCCTGTCGAGCTACACAGAATAATCAAACGCACTCAAGCCACCGATTATCAAACAGCCCGAAAGCTTGCAGACTTAGCCAACAAGATGAGTTTACGAGTAAATTATTATACTGCTGATGACTTTTACTACAAAGAGGAAGAATGAAAACACTAGGGAAATTGAAGGTTATAGGCTACGTTTCAGGCGAGCCAAAGCTTGAGACGAGCAACGCTGGAACGGTTTATTTTAAGTTCTCGGTTCGTTGGTATGAGAACCGCAAAGACTCAGATAAAACGATGTTCATGGATTGTATCGCGTTTGGAAATACAGCGGAGTATATGAGCCAAAAAGTGAAGAAGGGCGAGCCGGTATTTGTTGAAGGTGAGTTGATTAATGATCGTTGGAAGGATGACCAAGGGCGGAATCGTGACTCATGGACTTTGAAGGTTCGCGAATATGTTTATTTAAGTACTCGACCTTCCGAGCAAAGCGAATCAACACCCGCTCAAAGTCAAAGCCTGTGGGGTGAATCGTGGGGAGATCAAAAACATACTTCTACAAATTGGAGCCAAACCAATGAAAGACGAAATGATCCATTCTAACGCTCTACTGATCAAAGTTGCTAAAGAGCTTTTGAGAGATCAGCCGAAGTACTACGCTCAAGTTGAATATGTTTTAGCGATGCCGATTATTGAAGAGCTTTTTAAATATCGCGGGCGAACGATTGAAGAAATTGCTGATTGGATCGGATGGGAGAGAGAGAAGGTTAAGAGCTTTATTGATCAAAATTGGAAAAGGTTGAAATTATGAAAAGTGATCTTGATGGATTGGCAGCACGAGAGACAGCCTCAAACGACACAACCAACGCGCGTACGCGAGATCCTAGATTCCTCTCATTTCTTGAACATTTAGCTTCAGGTCATTCTATAAGCGGCGCATGTGGATCTTCTGACTTACCAAGGAAAACATTGTATCGATGGATGGAGAAAAGTGAAGAGATCAGAGATCTAGTAGATCATGCAAAATGTGTGGGCTTGTCAGCGCTTGAGCTTGAGATGCGTCATTCGATGAGAGGTGGTGATGGAGATTGGCGCGGTTCATCTTGGCTTATGTCTCGTTTACATCCTGATGATTATGGCGAGAAAAGAGAATTGACAGTGACAACAAACGAAGGCGCACAAAAGCAACTTGAGATGGTTAGCGCAATGATTGAGCAGACTAGTGAGATAATGAGCGATGACGATGACACCGGGCGAAAAAGCGAAAAGTAAATATCTTAAATATAAGAATTATCAACTTGCTTATCATAAGAAGCGCAAAGAAAACGAAACGCCCGAGCAGAGAGAAAAGCGGCTTGAGTATCAAAGGGAATATCAAAGGAAACGCAGAGAAATGAGAAGGCGAGTGATTAACAGACCTAACAATTTAACATATGCAGAAGAGATGGAACTTGAACAGAAAAGGCGTGAGCGGGTGAATGCGGCATATGCACAGAAGCCAAAGAGACAGAGAAAGAAAAGAACCTGCTTTCCAAAGGCGCAAAAGATCCAGCCGAAGAAATACCCAAAGGTTAACCCTGATAATGAGAAGTATCGAGATGTCATGAGAGCGGCGGCGCAAGCTTACAGAGCTTTAAGCCCTGATGAGAAGTTAGAACGAATCCGAATTGCTTACCGAGGCCGTTAATGTGGATCATACCGAAGAACTTACACACATCTCACTTTGTGCAGGATACGGAGGAATTGATATCGGACTTAAGCGAGTTATCCCAAGCTTGCGAACAATCGCTTTTAGTGAGATCGAAGCCTATGCGGTCGCGAACTTGGTCAGCAAAATTGAAGCGGGACACTTGGACGCGGCTCCTGTGTGGTCGGATCTTAAAACCTTCCCTTTCTCAAGCTTTCACGGAAAAGTGGATCTCATCAGTGGCGGGTTTCCATGTCAACCGTTTTCAAGTGCAGGAAGAAGAAAAGGAGACGAAGACCCGCGCCACCTGTGGCCGTACATTGTCCGAGGTATTCGAGAATCTTCACCAAGAATGGTCTTCTTTGAAAACGTCGAAGGCATCATCTCAAGCAAACTCAAAAGCAACGAATGGGGCGACCCAGAAGGAACGCCCGTTTTGCTTCATGTCCTCCGAGAGTTGGAGAGATTGGATTACAGAGCAACGGCGGGAGTATTCAGCGCGTCAGAAGTCGGCGCACCACATCAGAGAAAAAGAGTGTTTATCCTTGGATCAAAGATTGAGCAACTTAGAACCATCAAGTTTAAGCGCTCAAGATATCCGGCAAGAAGAGGACAAGCACAATACAGTTGGGAGCCTCCAAGGGTTAAAGCTCAACGCACGTTGGGTCGATGCTTTGATGGGGTTACCGATTGGGTGGACGATGCCGAGCTGTACGAATCCGCTGACAGTTCCACCGATGAACTCCGATTACTCGGGAATGGAGTCGTGCCCGACACCGCAGCACGAGCCTTTGAAGTCTTGTGGGCAAGGTTGGGCAACGCCGACAAGTACGCAACGAGGAACGAATTTAAAGACGACGTTGAGAAGATCAATCAAACTAATACAGCAAGGAAAGCAACCATTCTCGACACTGCTTCAAGTGCAAACGGAAGCTAGCGAAAAGGGCTTAATACTTGATGAAGTTTACAAACAAATGAGAGAATTGATCAATCAGGGCTTAGACTCCGAAACGATAATTAACATAATTTTAAATGAAGCTTGTATACACTGACTTACAAAAAGAGTTGATCACCGCGATCACAAAAAAGAATGCTTTTGTCGCAATTCGTGCCGGTTGGGGTGCGAGCAAAACAAGCGCTTTAGTGTTCGGGCTTTTGTATGTTGCAACATGGCGAGCGGGTACCAGTTCACTTTTGATTACGGATACCGCGCCGCGTTATCGATCGGTTTTAGGTCCCGAGCTTGAGAAGTGGTTAAGCCCGTTGGGATGGACGTTCAACCAGTTAAAAGGTGAATGGAAAGACCCAAACACGGGATCAAGTATTTGGTGTCGTTCGTACTTTAGACCCGGAACAAAGGAAAGTACATCGAACCCTTTAGAAGGTCTAAACATCACAAGCGGTTTTGCATTCATAGACGAGTGTCAAGTATTTCCATCTGCTGAAGTCGCTTACAAAGCCCTTGGTCGTTTAAGGTCGGGTCCTTCTCCTTGTCTTGTCATGGTCGGTTTACCTGTGAGTGATGCTTGGTGGGTTAAGCTTGCTGAACAATCGGGCGGTAAAACGATCTTCTATAGCTCGCACGTCAACAAAGCTAATCTAAGCGATGAATGGTTTGAAGCTGTTAAGCATCTTCCAGAGTCTGAACGGCTCGCAATGATCGAGAATAAACCTCAACCGCCTAGTGGTTTGGTATTGTCGGAATGGACAGAAAGCCATGTTATAGACGGATGGAAGTACCGCGAGCACTTGCAAGGGCGCATCGCGCTTGACTGGGGATTCAGAAAGCCTTCTGTCTTGATCATCGTGCATGATCCTGACTTAAACGCCGATATAATTTGCGGAGAGTTAAACCCGCGAGAAGTTAGCCTTGATAATCTTGCTCAGCTTATTTTGACGATTGCATGGCCTAGAAAGATTAAGCATTTTGCACCATCTCCGAGAATATGGCTTGACGATGGAGTAGCGGACAAGGCGGGCGCGGCTCGATCTGATCATTCCGGTATATCTGCATTTAGGCATTTAGGAAGCGATCCACCTAGAGGGATTGGTTTGCCGTTAAAGTGGACAACTGACCCGATTAGAACCAATGTTTTAAATGGCATTCAAAAGCTAAAAAGGGCTTTAGCTCGTAAGCAATATTTAGTTACTCGCGAGGTATGGGAAGCGGGCGACCGAGCACAGGGTAATAGCTTGCGTAAAAGTATCATGTCTTATTCATGGGCGAATACAAAAGACGAACCGATTAAAGACGGGAAAGAGGATCCAATTGACGCGCTTAGATATGATTGTATATTTTGGCGGTGGAATGATGATGTAGAAAAAGCAATGGTGAGAGTAAAGGCTAAACGATCAAGGAAAGTAAAAGTAGGCGGCAAAAGATTCCTTGACTTCTAAGCGTATCTAACTGATTATATCTATCCCGACTGTTAACCAAAGAAGTTAACCGACCTATTGGCCCCAGTTGGGATCATACGATGTAAACGGCCCGTTGTGGGTCGTTTCTTTTTGTGGTAAGTATAAATTGTTACTTCGTGTGTGTGGTGCTCAGTTCATTCGTGATCTGGGCATTATGCTTTTTTAGGGGCTTGACAAAGTACGCGATCTTGTACACTTAATTAAAAAGAGGTGAACATATGATCAGTACTCCTGAACGCGATCCGGAACACATGCCCGCTTATACCCCAAGATTCACGATCAAGGGTATAACGGGTACAAATGTATCAAGCGGCTCAATTGTCGGGAAAGAGCAAAACCCAAAACTTACGGGCAAAAGTTGGGTTTTAGAAGCTGAGTCAATGTTGTCGAGCGATCCAATCGTAAGACGATCTTGGACTATGTTAAGACAGACTTTGCTTTCTGCATCATGGCGTTTTGAGTCTGCAAATAAGGGCGATCCTGTATGTGATGAGCTAGCTCGATTCGCTAATGAATGTTATGGCTTTGACGGTTATAGCGGTCAGATGTCGCTTAGTTGGGAACAACAATTAAGTTATCTTTGGGAGTTCGTGCCGTTAGGTTATCGATACGCTGAAGAAGTTTACCGAGTCGGCCCCGATGCCAACGGTAAAATTAAAGTATGGCTTGATCGTTATGCAGATCGTGAACCCTCAGCACATCAAAAATGGTTAAGTAGAGACGGTCAACAATTAGACGGAGTCTATCAAGACATGGTCGGGAAAATTGTACCCGAGCCGATACCATCAAACAAAATGATTCTGTTGACACTCAACAAAACTGGATCAAACTTTGAAGGCGTCGGAATGCTTCGCTCGTGTTGGTGGTGGTGGCGTACAAAACAACGCGTATCAAATATGATGCTTGTTGGTCTTGATCGTTGGGCAGTGCCTACACCCAAAGTTACTGTAGATCGTTCGGTTGCTGAACAACAAGGATATACACAATCTGACATCGAAGCGATGATTGATGAAGCTGAAGCGCAAGCACAAAATTTCTTAAGCTCCGAGCAATCTTATTTAGTCGAGTCAAGCGCGGTCAAGTTCGACAATTACAGCGTGATGCCCAATCTTTACAGCCAAGGCCCAATTGATATAATCACTAAATGTGATTCTCAAATCGCGGCGGCTTTTCTTGCCCAGTTTGCTGATCTTGGAAATACTGAGACGGGCGCTCGATCTGTTGGCGAGATTCATCTAAGCGTGTTTAGACGTGCGGCAATTAATCTTTGTGATCTTATAGCAGGTGTAGTGAGTGGACCCGACCGAAGAGCGGCGGGAACTATTGGCCGATTAATTCAGTGGAACTATGGTCCAATGGATCCGTCAAAACTTCCTCGTTTAACTCATCTAGGTCTAGATACCGATGACTTGGCCGAATCAATGGGTATGTTACCTGGACTAGTACAAAGCGGGTTATTAACTCCCGACGATGAACTTGAACGTGCATTACGTCAAAGACTAGGCGCGGGTGATCTTCCGGAAGATGCAATACGCACACCGAGAGAACGCGCGGCAAGTGCAAGAACTGGAAACGCTAACGCGGCGACACTAGCTGAAGAACTTTTACGAAGGCGCAAAAATGGCTAAACGTCGAACAATCGCACAAACACCCGCACCAAAGAAAGACCGCATTAAAGGGTCAAAGAAGAATCCCAAGGGAAGCGCAAGCGGTAAACGTGGCGGAATCGAGATAAGCGCAGAGACTGAAAAAGCTTTAGTGAATTATCGAGATAAACACAATAAAAGATACAAAGGATCATCTAAGCAGGTTGATCTTGGAACACTTAAAGCAGTGTTTAGAAGAGGCGCGGGCGCTTTCTCTACTTCGCATCGTCCCGGAATGAATCGCAATCAATGGGGTCTTGCTCGCGTTAAAGCTTTTCTTAAACTTGTTGGTACAGGTGAACGCAAAAAGGCGTATGATACTGATCTTGATCTCTTGCCCAAAAGTCACCCACAACATAGGGCAGACAGCGAAACACTTTTAGCGGTTCCTAAAAAGTACGATCACATTGACTTTACCCCACCAAAGGGGGCGCAAGATGCCGCCGATCGAGCTTTAAGAATCCGAGCTTCTAAACCAATGAGTCAACGCGGAATGACTCAGACAGGCATTGCCCGAGCTAGGGACTTGAGAGCCGGTAAAAGATTATCGCCCGATACCGTTAAACGGATGCTTTCTTATTTCCAACGGCACGAAGTCGACAAAGAAGGAAGTACTTGGAAAGACTACGGTAAAGGTCGTCAAGCTTGGCTTGGATGGGGAGGCGATGCCGGCTTTAGATGGGCGCAAAAGGTAGTTAATCAAATGAATGATGCAGATAAAAAACAACAAGCTTTAAGAGCATACGGTGAAGCGGTTCTACTTGGTGAAGTTGGCGGCTATAACGTGCCCGACGGTTTAACCATTGGTAAACCATTTAAAACGCTTGGACTTGGCCAAGTGTCATCAAGAATGAACGGCGAGAAAATCGGCAACGCTATAACGCCCGAACTTTTAGAAGAAATGAAAAGAGTCTATTACTCAAGGCGAGAAGCGGACCCCGTTATCATCGACTGGCAACATGCAACAAGCCCTTTCAATGGTGGACCGCCAGCACCTCCCGAGAGCGGTAACGCTTTAGGCTTAATCGTCGATCTTGAATTAAGAGAAGATGGACTTTATGCAATCCCCGCATATAACGAGCGCGGGCTTAACATCGTAAAAGAGGCGGGCGGCGTTCTTTGGTCGTCTCCCGAATATTTAGACGGTGAAGTCTACGCCCGTGAAGGCGGTGATAAAATCGGTGACGCTCAACTTTTAGCGATCACCCTTACCCCTAGACCGGCTCAAGCATCAACACAGCTCGAGCCCGTAACACTTAAGGAGCAGTTAATGGAAGACATTAACGAGATGTCAATTGACGAGCTTCGCGACATGCTACGAGCTAAACACGATATGGTGCTAGAGCTTGAAAAGCGGGTCGCGGAGATGACCAAAAAAGCAGAAGCGGCAATCGAAGCTCAACTCGACATGGAAAAAGATGAAGAGATGAATGAGCATTACGATAAAGAAAAGAAGATGGCTGAGCACGACGATAAAGAAAAGAAGATGGCTGAGCACGACGATAAAGAAAAGAAGATGAAAGAGCATAAGAAAATGAGCGAGTCCACGCCCGCTATGCTTTCAGAAAATGCTCAACTTCTTTCTGAGGTTAAAGCGCTTCGTGAACAACTTCTAAAAGTCGAAGCTGAAAAGTACGAGACTGCAAAGAATGCGGCTATCTCTTCACTTTTAAGCGAAGGTAAGATTGCGCCAAGTGCTGAATCAGCCGCACGAGATGCTTACGACTTACGCGAATCAAAGCCCGCATTATGGGCGCACTTCTCAGAAGCGGCACCCGTTGTACCAATGCAAGAAATTGGGCACGGCGCAAGCGCTGAAAAGATCACTAAAGAGAATCTCGCTTCAAAGATTGCCGATGAAGCAAAGACACAAAATATCAGCTTCTCAGAAGCACTAAACCAGTTCAGGACTACAAACCCTGAGCAATACGCTCAAATTTACGGAGTCTAATTATGGCTGAGCAAAACATAGTAAAAAGTTATATCACAGGCGAGGCTATTACAGAATTTGCTCTCGTTAAACTACATACCGACGGAACCGTTTTTCTTGCCGGTACAAGTGACGGTGTAAACGTAATCGGAGTAGCTCAACGAGCCGCCGCATCTGGTGACATTGTTGACGTTGTTGTACACGGTTTAACCCGTGCAATTGTTGGAAGTGCAGGAATTGACTTAACTAGTGCGGTTGCTTTACCGGTTCAAGTTACTTCAAACGGAAGCATTGAAGCCAATTCTGGATCAGGTGAATATGGAATCGGTTATCTTATTCCATCAAAGCAAAATCTCGCACTCACAAGCGGTGAGCAAGTCGAGATCATTTTCAACGGTCCTAAGACCCCACTACCTTAAGAAAGAAGGTGATCTAAAATGGCTAGTTCATATAGTAATTTACACCCAGTTGATGAGATCTTAAGCAACCTTGCCATTGAAGCGGTTCAAGGTGACAACGCTTTTATTGCTGATCGAGTATTTGAAACCGTAGCAATTCCCGAGCGTTCAGGAACTCTTTTAATTGAGAATAACCGCAACTTTACAGGAGCGGGCGCGGGTCTTGATAACCAAAGAGCACCTGGAGCAGATCGACAGCTTTTAAGCGGATTCGACCGAAGCAATACAACTTTTAAAGCTGACATCTTTTCATGGCGTGATGGAATCGCGATGGAAGATATTTTCGATTCGCAATATCCCGGATCTGAAGAACAACGCATGGTGAGAAAAGTAGCGCGAGCTATGCAGATCTCAAGAGAGAAGCGCTGTGCTGATCTTCTATTCAACAGCACTGAGTTCCAAACATCAGCTTGTACAGCTCTACAAACTGGTACGAAGTGGGACGCAACCGGCGCGAATCCTTTGACTGATTTACACGCTCTTAAAGATACTGTTTTCGATAACTCGGGCGGTATGGCTGCAGACTCTTTAATTTTAGGTCGCGGTGTATTCCGTACACTTGCCCGTAACCCTGAAATCCGCGGATACGTTGGTTCAACTGGTAACGGTCTCGCAAGCGGTCAATTGATTCTAAGCAACGAAGCAGTACTTGAGGTACTTCGATCAGTTCTTGGAATCCCTAACGTATATGTTGCAAACGCGATCAATGACTCAGCACCGGCGGGCGCGACTTCTTCAGAGTCTCAAATCTGGAATACTGAGCAGGTGTTTATGGGTATTCTACGTGGTGGTGATGCTCTCGTAAATCGTAATGGTGTTAAGATGGGACCAATGGCGGCAATCAACTTCCGCTTTGGTGCTATGCAAGCCGGTGCATATGACAACGAGCAAAAGACACGACGCTACGTATGGAGCGAAGAGATCGAGACCTTCAAGAAGATTGATTCAAACTTTGGTTTCGTCGTAACTGACTGCTTAACTTAAGGGTCTTTTGATGCTGTGCCGTAGTTGCGGAATTGTCAATTTACTCGCTGAAAAGCGTGATGCTGATACAAAAGCAATTGAAGAACTTCGTATCCAAGCGAAGAACGAGCCGCCATTACTGGCACAGATTACACTTGCACAGGTGGAACAGCTTGAAGCGCAAGTTGCGGTCGAGAAAGCTCTTAAAAAAGGGTTATCTCAAGCGCGAAAAGGTTTAAGAAACCAAATTAAACGCGATCTCGATATGGGGATTCCTGCGGATAATTGGTTACTGATGAGCCGTGATGAACTCATCAATTATATTTTAAATGGTGGCATGGGTGAAGTCGTTGACGGCTTCCTTGATGCTACAAATACAGTTTATGATCTGACTCTAAAACAATTGTCTTTAGAAGGTCTTGAACTTGATCCGGCAACGCTTGCACTAGATAGAGATCGTTTAAACGCTCAGCTAGTTGGTGCAGTGTTCGACGATGTAATACTACCTGATATATCTCAACGTATACGCTCAACTTTGAGCGCAATCGATGCCGATGTATCTATAACACAAACAGTTGATCTTTTGTTTCAACGATTCCAAGCCGCAGAAGGTCGAGCACTGACCGAAGCCAGAACGGCAACGGCTCAATGGGGCAGATCTTTGACAGCTCAAGCCGCTGAAGAAGCGGGAATAAATAATTATTTATATGTTGGCCCTCGTGATGGAATTACTCGCGGATTCTGTGAAGAGCTTGTTGATCTTGTTGTAAGCTCAAAGCAGATGAGGAAATTAAACAACAATCAAGGATTATCTGTAAAGATAAGTGGTGGCGGTTATAATTGCCGTCATAGTTGGGCACCCGTAACAGAATCATTTATAGAGGTTGCTGATCTTGAGCGAGCAACAAACGCCGATATTGAAGCGGCAAATAAGGCGGCTAAAGAATGAGAAAAGCAATTACTAATTTAGATTATCTATTTCAATGGAATGCACCTTTCCCAATTAATGGAACGCCAACTATAACCATCAACGGCTCGACATCTTCATTAAGTCAGAATAGAGCGGCGGTAAGTGTTACAGCGATTGCCGCTGATCGAAGAACATTAACTTTATCGACAACCGCGACAAGTCTTGAACAAGATCAAGAGCGAGCATATTTAAGAACCGATGGCGACGGCATCATATCGGTTTTGGTTTCTCGCATAGTCGGAACAACTGCGATATTAGCCGAACCTTTACCGCGTGAAATTGATCTATCAAGCGCGTCTAGTTTAGAGTTCGCTTTATGGTCGATCACTCTTACAAGCTCAGTTACTGGAACAAGCGCAAGCTATCCATATATAGTAAATTACACCGCCGATCTTGGAGCGGAGACAATTCTAAGAAGTGAAAAAGGGCTTTTAAAAGTTACGCCTAGAATCTTCACAACTGGCTTAGATCATGATCAGCTTACAAGTACATTTGCACAACTAGCGGACATGATACCAAGGCGACAAAGTGACCTTGAGCCACAGATTAAAGCGGCGCTTGAAGAAGTAATCTTAATTGTCAGAGATCATGTTATTCCGTCGAATTGTACAGAAGATGAAGTATGGAACCCAGAGCAATTCCTTCAAGCACATTCATATTATGCGGCGGCTCGCGTCTATGAGCTTAACAATCAATTCGATCAAGCGGGTGATTTACGTCAACGCGGTGAAGATCTTTTATTGTTGGGGCTTCGATCAGTGGCGCTTGATCTTGATGGCGATGGGGTTTTAGATGAAGGTGAAGAGAATCTGAGAGAATCGGGCGGACGTGCGACAGATGTGAGAGGATCAAACCCGATTACAAAGAGCGCATATGATAAAACGTTTATCCCTTCTCGCGCGATGAGGCATTAAGATGCCCAATCAAGTTCGATTCCGATTGCCTAAAGATCTATGGACTGAGCGCGATACAAAGCGACTCGCTCTTAATACTTTGGCATCGATCAAGCGACGCACGATGCAAGGCAGGGACGCCGACGGAAAGCCATTTAAAGAGTACTCAGAAAAGCCTTTGTATGTCGCTTTTAAAGGCGCACGATTGAAGCCCAAGGGCTACACTAGAAAAAGTCGCACGGGTAAAAGCGCATTCTATCAAGGCGGTTATCGAGAGTACAAAGACAAGAGTCGGAAGCGATCGACAAGGCCATCAACTGAAATGACAAGCGAAGTGGATCTTGTTTTATCTGGTTCATTAATGGCTAACTTTGTTCCTTTGAAGGTGACAAGGTATTCATTTATTCTTGGTCTTGGTTCACCCGTTCAAAAGTATGGCTACCATGTAAATGAAAAACGGCGTTTTATTGGATTGAGTCCTAAAGAAGTTGACCAATTAACAAAGGTCGTTGCTTTAGAGATACAAAACAAATTGCAAAAAGCTGAGCGTAAAAGACAGTATCAAAGAGAATACTATCAAAGAAAAAAGCGCGAAAAGGGTAGCTCATGAGTCAGGGAATCTTTGCAAGCTTAGAGCAATTAACAAGCATGATACAAAGCTTGACGCCTAAAACGGATACTCACCACGGCTTCGTAAATCATGATCCGGCTTCGGGCTTGGTTCCACCTTTGGAGCTTCGACCACATTCAACGCGCTACTTTGATTATGATCTTGAAACGCTCGCCGAAGATGACGGGCAAGCCGGTTTAAGCGGTCGCAAAAGATGCTCGATCAATCTAAGAGTTCGCTATGATATACCGCAAGAGCGCGGGTTTCTTATGCGGCTAATAAATGAGGATGCGGCTTTACTTATAGATAAGTTAAAAGGTCCTTATTACAATCTTTCAACAAGTGGTATTATTTCATTGATACCAGGTCAACCACGAATCGAAGGCATACCGGACGAAGCAGGAAATGTAATTGCTTTGTTTCTTATCTTGCCCTTTGATCTTTTATATTTGGAGGTAGCTTAATGGCTGTTACACATAGATCAATCGGAGTCGCGGTTGAATCCTCTTTTGGCTCTCTTGGTGTGTCCACAGGATTACCAAGCAAACTATTAACTTATGAATCAATGCCCGTTGAGCGTGATCCCGTCATCATCTACGGCGAAGTAATCGCAAGTGAAAGAAGTGATACAAGGGATGGTCCTTACGGAATGCCACCGGAACCGGACACAGTATATTCAGGCGGTCAAAGGGTTCAACGTCGTACAGGATCAGTCGAATTAAGACTTGATCTTACAAGCGTAGGCGCGGGCGTTGCAAACTATGATTCTAATTATCTTGGTAAATTGCTCGGCGGTGGNTTTAAAACTGCAAAGCATAGCGCCACAACTGACACTTCAACATCTGTCAGTGATGTAAATACATTTACACCAACAACAACCAGTACTAATTACGCAATTGGTAACCTAATCGGCGCTAATTATAATGGACGTGCAGAATATAGCGCGGTGACTGCTAATAATGTAGGCGGTGATATTACAATATCTCCTGCTGTATCTGATACGGGTGCTATTTCCGGCGTTATTCAAATGCTACAAACATGGTATGCAGACCGAACCGGAACAACTGAACATTCTCTATCATTCCGCGTTGACGGTGTTAATTTTAGGACTTTTGTTTGGGGTGCGGTTCTTGAATCAATTGCTATCAGCTTAGATAATGGGCGGCTTATGGCTGATCTTGTATATCAAGCGGCATGTATTCAAGATGATCATTCAAGTTTTTCAGGTCCAATCGAACCGGTTTATAATAGCGGTGCACCTGCATTATTTAGAGGCGCTTATGTAGTTGTATCTTCCACGGCTCCAACTAGTCGAACTGATGCAAGCACAGGGGATACACTCGCACGTACTGAGCTAGATTGTGAGTCTTTTACATTCACTATTACAAATACGCTCACCCCAAAGGGGCGATCTAATTCAATTCTTGCTATGTCTGGAATGGATGTAAGTGATGTTAATGTTGAATGCTCGCTAACTCTAAGCACCGTTAACACTACTTTAAACAATGACTATTTCAACCGCCAATTAAGACAAGTACTTATTGGAACGGGTCCAATCGGTAACGGTCTCGGGTGCGCTTTGATGATTCCCGCCGGTTATCTTACAACTGATCCAAGTAAATACGATGTTTCAGGAAATGACATTGTACGACAAACGCTTAACTATGCTCAAAGCCGATTCGGTGGAGATGTTTCAAACAGTGGCGCGGGTAATTCACCGGTTAGAATCGGTCTTACAGTAGGTTCTTAATATGGCTTTACGTTTCTTTACTAGTTCAGAGTCTACGCTTGAAGTCGTTATTACTTGCGATCCTGCAATTGATGCAACCGACGAAGCAAAAAACGAATATCTCAAAACGGGTGATCGTTCATTACTTGGCGATCATGAAGGCGCGACGATATTTAAACTCAAAGCGCTTGGACCTTCTGAACGTGAAGAAGCGGAAGTTAAAGCGGGCGCCTATGTCCGATCAGAACTCGGGCGGCTTCTTTGGATTCAACAACCAACTGAGACAGAGGAGCGGGCGCGGTGGCATCATGCACTCGAAGAAGATGAGCGAGAAGCCTTGGCTATGTATCGCAATTATCTTGATAAGGTGTATCTTGAGATGGTGGCTCGGTCTCTTCAAACAATTGATAATCAACCGGCAACGATTGATAAAATACAAATGATACAACCTGATGACGCTCGGATAGTTACTATTTCAGAGCTAGTCGTTCACATTCGCAGAATCTCCCTTTTGGGTGACTCGGGAAAATAGCGCTCGCGGGGTCAATCTGGCTCGCTTCTTCAGGATCCCGCGCGTGGAATTGCGAGCAATGCATGAACAAACCACAACTGAGAAAACAACGCGGTAATTGTGGCGGGTCTTTTCGTGCGGGTTTACCACAATCACAAGTTGATGATGTCGGGCGTTATGTCATGGGTTATCGTGTCGCACCGGATTGCGGGGAAGCGTTCAGCGATGTAAAAATAAGATCTTGTCCCGTTGCTGATTCTAATAGAGCGGCTAGCTTGATCAATGCTTTTTCACGGCATAGAAACGGACTAGCGACAATCAAGGATACTTTTCCAAGTCCTTCGTGTGCTGTTATCGAAGCGGTTGACGTGTTACATAATACAACAGAAGAAATGTTATCTCGCGCAAGAGAAAGGGCTTTAGATAATGGCAACAAATGAAGTTGAAATAGAAGTCGTTTTAGAAGGTGCTAGGCAAGCAACAAAAGAACTTAAAGGATTAGGTGAAGCAGGTCGATCAGTCGCGGAGTCAATGCGGACGACTAACGAGAAGTTAGGAGAAGGGTTTACAAGTGTTACTAATGGAGTTGATAGCCTTGTAGAATCAATGGAAGGTTTAAGCGCGGCGGTTGTAAAGTCTAGTGCTGAGAGCGCAATAGGCATTCGTTCCTTCTTGGGTCCAGTTGCATTATTAACTATTGGCTTTGTTGAATTATATGAGGGTATAAAAAAGTTTAGTGGATCGGCTCAAGAAGCTGAACAAAGAGCGCAAGCAATGGCGGCGGCGGCGGCTGATCTACAAAGTAAACTTGAAAGTCTAAGTGAGCGCGGTGTAACTCCATCGACTAAAGAATTAATCAAGTTTACAAAAGCAAACTTGCAAGCACAGATTCAAAAAGAGCTTTTACAAGTTCAGATTGAAAAAAGTCGAAAAGTATTTGAAAGACTTGCCGAGGCTGAAAAAGACGCAAGCGCGGCAACAAGGGCAAGAATTAAAGCCCAAAAAGATTCTACAGTATCACAGGGAGTAGTAAATAAATTAACTATAGATGAAACTAATGCTAAAGGTCGTTTAACAAGCGCAAACAGACAATTAGAGCTTACTTTACAAGGAATTGTTAGAGTACAAGAATTAGTAAATCAAAAGGTTAGAGATACTCAAAAAATCTATGAAAGTTTTGAAGAACAGACAAAAGATTCATTAATTTCAAGGGCTAAAGAGAAGTTACAACGCTTAGAAAATATTAAACTATTACGCTTAGAAGCTAAGGGTATAGAAGATCGATCAGGTGCTTTAAAAGAAGAAATTAAAATTGGTACTCAAGGCATTCAAGCGATCATTCAAGATTATGATGTAACTGAAAATGTCAAAGGCTTAAAAGATCTCAATAATAGTTTAGATCAGACTATAAAGCTCTTAATCAAAAATGCAGGCGCATCCAAAGAATCTGAACTTGTAACTCTGGCGGGTTTAAAAAGAGTTGCCAAGCTTAGAGAAGAAAGCAGAAAAAAACAAAGCGCAGAAGATAAGAAACAATTTAGTACAAGATTAAAATTAGAAAAACAGCAAGCTCTAACTCAAATTACCCAACAAGCAAGAATTGAATCTTTAAGAATCCAACTAGAAAACGAAGGATTCACAGAAAGAGTAAAGCTCGCTACCTTGGCATATCAAACAGAATTAAAACTTGCTGATGATAACGTCAATAAAAAGCTAGAAGCCGAACTAAGGTACCAGTTAAAACTAAAAGAGATCGGTCAAGCTCGTATTGATCAAAGCGCCAAAGACGCGCAAAAGATCGAGCAAGACAGATTAAAAGCCGAGGCACAAGCGGCCAAAGAACGCGACGCAAGAGAGAGACAAGCGGAAGCCGAAAGACAAAAGCGAATTGAGCAAGCAAAAGCGGACTATCAAGACTTGATGAGCGCGGTCGATCATTATTCTAGCGGGCTAGCAAATGCGGCGGCGGGTGCTTTACTCTTTGGTGATTCAGTAAGTCAAGGTGTGGCTGATGCCTTGAATGCTTTAGCCAGTGAGGCGGCTGTAAATGCATTGATAGAAACGGCTAAGGGTGTAGCGTCTGCTTTCACGAATCCGGCAGAATCAGCAACTCACTTTACAGCGGCGGGACAATTCGCAGTGGCAGCCACAGCGGCGCGGGGTGCCTCTGCTTTACTCGGAGGCGGTGGCGGTGGCGGTGTAACTTCGGGCGCAAGTGCTTCACCTTCCGGAGCACCACAAACAGCAAGCGCACCAATAAGAGAAGAAGCACGAGAAGCACAAATTACTTATAATATTAATTTTGGTGGTAGTGTAATATACGATAGTAAGCGAGCCGCAGAACAAGCACTCGCCGACAGGATCACAACAATACAAAACACTAGACGACGCGGCGCACCAATTCCAAGGAGGGCTTAAAATGCCATATAATAACCCTGCTCCCGACTTTGCGCTTTTAACTTCCATCGATGCGACCGAGTGGTCAGGCGTCGAACTGTTCACCCGTTCGGGCGGTTCCGCTGTCTCTTTTCCAACGTTTGCCAGTGGATCGGGTATATTTGAAGATGCAATCTCTTTGCTAAATGGTCGCGGTTCTAATAGTGCGAATCAGTTACAAGCTTTTATTCAATCTTCAAGCAACTTTGGAACGTGGACAGTAACGCTTGACAGTGCAACCGATAAAATTAAGATTTCATGTACAACTGATTTTAATTTGACAGTTCAAACAAGCGGATTCAACGGGCTTGGATTTGAGACGGACGCGACATTAACACCAAGCAAAACAGCGGCTAACGATTGGGTAAGAGGAGTGCACCCCGCTTCTGTTTCTCATGCGTTATCAATTTTTCTAACTTTTAGTGATGGCGGATTAAATACATTTAATGTTCCTTATAGTCTACCTTTCCAAGACGTGCCGATCATACTTAGAGAACGAGGCGCGGTGGGTGATGCCGATGATGTGAATGCAACCGATTGCATCGAAGCGCTTGACCAAGCTGCACAAAGTTCAAGTGATATAGTATGGTATTTAAACGATTCAGGTTATGTAGTATGTGAATATTTCGCTTCAACAGTCGGAGATTTAACTTGGTCAAGTACGACGTTTAGGGATAGATTAGGATTCAATGGAACAGAAACACCCTACAATGATTCAGGGTTTATGATCCTGACCGCAAAAAATAGAATGCCTTCAACTCTCTTCCCCTCTCGACCAGTTCAAAGATCCCATTTAAGGGTTGACCAAGTATCACAAGCTCGGCGCTTAATCGGCGGCGGTTATGTCTCAAACTTCGTCGGCTCATATATTACAAGCGTTGTTAATTTCGACCTTGACGCACGACTTGACCAGATTGATCTATATAGACATTTTACTAATAAGTTTATGCCGTACATATCGAGCGGTGAAAGGATCAATTATTATCAAGGATGGGGAGATAGTCGACGGGCTTTAATTCATGCCGATGTCACTACAAGCGCAACTGATGAATACACATTATTATTCACATCTGAAGATAACGGAGATCAAGGACGGATCAGGGGAAGCCTTAGTCCGACAAGTTCTATTGACTTAGTTTATCCGGGTGACTTAAGGCGCAAGGTTCCTGTCTTGATGGAGATCGAGCATTTATGAGTAATAGCTTTAATACACCGCCGGACGTGCCGAATATAAATACACTCGTTGCAGGGCAAGAGATCGCATCCACGACGCTTCAAAGAGTCGGGAGTTTATCTAATTATTGTCACTCATACGGCGGCACATCAAATTGTGTGAGTCAATATTTTGACGATGCTACATTGGCGAGTACTTCAACAAGTTCTCAAGTTGCTTGTAGATGGTTGATACCTACAATCAGCGATATTCATAAAACGATGGACTTTGCGCTTGATGCATTTGTAAGCGGTGGAAGTGGAACGATTACTATACAAATAGATGATGGTACAACGGTTTCAAGTGTCGGGATCAATGTTACAAGTACAACTAGTATATATCATAGTGCTAGTTTGACGCATACAGGAACGACAGCACAGACGACGGTAGAGCTTTTATTATTAGTTACCGCGCCGACATCGCACGAAATAAGAATACAATCATTTAGTGCTTATTGGTTGCCCAAAGGTTCTCCATTAAGCGCGGGCGTTTCAACTTTGGCGGGTACAAGCAACACAATAACGCCAATGGGGATTAATCGACTCGGAGCAAATAACGCTTTATCTAGTAGAGCGGGTTTGAACTTACGCGAGAATATAACGACGTTAAGATATAGACCGCGCGTCATTTGGGCATGGTCTGGTATCTATAATGCTAGTAGTATGAGCGCTGATGGTGCGCAAGGGCCGAAAGCTTTAGGCGTTGGAGATATAGATACTTTCCATATTGCGCCGTTGTTTGTTGGTGCTGAGCGTGACAGTGTAACAAAACAAGTACAAATTGAAGCTTATATAGTAGGCTTAACCGGTTCAGATACTATTAAAGTACAATTTATGGGCGAGATAATTACATTTAGTTCTAACGGGTGGAGATCTAAAACTATAACGCCAAATGTCGATGCAATCCGAGATCTAAGCGATACATTTCTACCTTATTATAGAATAGGCTTTGATGCTTCACCAACGAATCAAAGTACATCAAATTATGGTTTTATAAAAGCTTCGGATGTTGCTTCCTCGGGTACAGCCCCGACCGTTCCTTATATCGCTTCAATTACAGTGTGGGTGTATTGATGTTAGTACAAACAAGTTTTAATACATTGCCACAATCTCAAGCGTGTCATAGCGGTGTTTTAGTCACCGGATCAGTAGTAAGCGATTACGCCGCCGCTTTAATGCAGTTGAGTCATGTTAAGTTTTTAAGTCATGCGCATTTTAGAATCGCTCGGAATACTTTAGACACTAGACAGAATCACCCGTCATGGGCGGATCATTTAGACCGCGCACCGGCTGAAGTTGGAAAGAGTATTCCACAAAAGCGGTTCTATTATCGCACGACACCATTAACGACTCATATAGCAATGCTTGCAAGGGTTGCAACTTTTGGCCGTTTAAATGCTAGCTTCTCGGGTGCGGTTCCACAGCTTCAAGTATTCTTGAATACAACGGCGGGCGCGTCATTGGATACCGGTGTTTTGTATGGTGAAGGTGTCATATATATCGACGGTTCAAGCGATAGCCCGAACGGCTTTCGAGGGTCGATCTATTCAAGCGCTAATATTGACAGCGATAGCGCCGACTATGGACGGCCTTTAATTGTTCCAAGTGCTAACCGTGGCGATACTCTCGCGGTAATCGTAGCGGCTCAAGATTGCAAATTAATATCGCTCGATCTCTTTGACATCCATGCAACGGACGTAATACCATGAATCTTGATAATAATAACGGGCGACGAATATTTGTCTTAGAAATAGCAGGGCTTTCAACTCGTTATTATAGCGGTCCAAGTCCAAGCGGGTCGAATCTATCAAGCACGATTGCAACCGGTATAAACTACACCAACATTGAAGCGATCTTGAGCGTTGGCGCGTACAGTGCAAGCCTTGATCCTTCGGGAGGAATTGCCACATATGGAGCTATAACCGTAGAACTTGCAATCAATCCGAGAGATGGAAGCAACGACGCCGGCGTTATATTTGGCCGATGCGGTGCGCGATCAACCGACATTTCTAAAGCTCAAGTCTCAACTTTGATGCCACATGAAAGCGCATCAATAACGATTAATGTTGATCAAGACTTTAGTAGTTTATCTTATCCTCGATTGTTCCATATTGGAGCTGAGACAGTACGAGCAAGCGGCGCAACTTCAACAACTGTAACCGTATCGAATCGCGGGGCCGGTGGTACACCAATTCAGATTCACTCTACAACAAACAACGGGACAAACGTCCCAGAGATAACAACCGAGATAATTACCTTTAGAGGTAGACGGGCTTCCATTTGGATTGCTCAACAAAGTCCTGATGGAACGGTAAGCGATTATAGCGAGATCGTAAACGGATTCATTGAAGCAACGCCAACGATTGAAGATGGTAACACGATCAACCTTTCAATCGTTCCACTTACCGCGCTATTCGATAATTCACTAAGTCAAGTAAGCGTTCAAACTGAGTTACTACACAACTACCATTTCTATGAGAGCGATAGAGGTAATGTTTTTGAGTTTGGACTTTGGCAAGATCCAGAACGAAACGATAATACTATTTATCAACAATTTCTTTCGGGTATCGGTACAGCTTCAGCGAGTTATGATGTAAGCACAGAAACGGATAGATTAATACTCGCTTTAAAAGTGGGTCAAGGAACCGACGCAACTTTAAACGATGGTACCCAAAACGGCCAACAACACCCGCGTTATCCTGCTTTAACTTTTCAGGGTAGTACGAAGATAATACGGCCAACGAACACAACGAGCGACACAAGAAACCGTTTCACATCGTTCGACTTTGACGATACTAATAATAATACTTTTCAAACTGTCGTTATGCCTGTCGTTTATCGACCTTTTTCAAATATCGAGCTTAAAAGGTATCAACTCGGAAGTGATGAGATAAAACGCTTTCCTGAGATAATCAACGATGTTGTAAACGATGCAACTAACGGGATAACAGGGTTCACTGGTATTAATGGTGGCGTTGCTAGCTTCATCATTGAAGGCGATCGATTGAAGATGGTCAACCGTGGCCGTGATCCTCATCTTTTCTTTTTTTCATCAAGAGAAGCAACAATAACCACAGGTCAAACTTGGACTAATACAGTGCCTGTCCATTATGCTTCACAGAATGATTATTATGGGCCGATTAACAATTTATCACGGGCATATTTTGGGGTCGATTTTTCACAAATAGATGATTCTGAATACGCCGCCGATCCTGTAATTGATCCGGATTCAGGCGAGCTAAGACAACCACAAATAAGCCGCGCTTTTTATGGCGGTGAAGCAATCGGATCAGTAACTTTTCATAATCTGCGCGGTGTCGCTTTTGGTTATTATCAGTTACTAGAATCTAAGCTTTTAGTAAAAGATTCTCTCAACCTTCCAAGCTCGGCGGGTTCTGATGTATTCGACGTACAAGTAAAATACTTTGACAGAGATATAGGCGAAGAATCTACCCAATGGTTCAAGGCTTCTCATCAAACCGTCGCGACTTTTGATAGTTCAAACATCGGTTATTTAATTCACCTAGTTGACGATCCGAATGACCTTAGAAGATATAATAAAAGCTTTGGAGATTTCGCCGGACATGACCGCGCACGAATCAGCATCGGGGCAAGATTAAGTCAACAAAGACCTGGACAATTACTTTTAAAGCTTCTTCAATCCGGTGGCGGTGGCGGTGTTAATGGAACGTATGATGTTTTAGGCTTCGGGCTTAATATTGATAGTAGTGACATCAATACAGCTTCATTCTTGATGTACGATTCTTTAAGCAATCTTTCACTTGACCTCTTTATCAGTTCAGCCGATGTACAAGTAAGAGAAGTAATCGACCCACTTTTAAAGATGATGTCTGCGGCGCTTGTTATGACAAGAAGTTCAAGCGGACGTTCTAAAATAACGCTTCAACCCTTGGGTGATGAACGATCAAGCGCAAGTAAGGCGACCATCACGGCGGGTGAATGGATAGCCGACCCGTCGCCAGTTTGGGACGTTTACGAAGATATAGTGACTCAGGTCAATTTTAAGTATGACTATGACAACGAAGAGCAAAAGTTTTTAACTGTCAATACTGTAAACAATCAAGAAGCGATGAATCGTTACGGCGAAGAAAGAGCCGCGATTGATCTTGATCTTTATGGCTATTCATCGGCTAATATTGGTTTCGGTTCGGGCGATTATTACACCGCTTTTTTACCTGTATTCTCTCGCATCTTCAGAATATTAAGCGATCCTTTAAGAGTTTGGCGCGGTTCCATTGGTACAGGTAAAAGCATCTTCCTTGATGTCGGCTCGTATCTTACTGTTAGCAGTCCACACCTAAAAGGCTATGGCGCATCATACGGCGTTACGAATGGCGTAGGTCAACTTCGCTCGATTCGTCAGGAATTAATGGGTGAAGGTGCGGAGATAGAATTGATCCATAGCGGCTTAAAGTCTACTGGATGGAATGCGGCGGCGGATGTTTTAGCGACTCCTACAACTGATTCGATCACAATTTCAACATCGAATTATACTAGTACAGATGTATTTGGCGAATCCGTTCTTGACGGTCAATTCTTTCAAGCGGGTGATGTTGTCGACTATTTACCGCGAGGTAATGAAGATAGCGCTATAACAGGGCTAACGATTCAAAGCGTAACAGGAACATTCTATAATACTATAACATTTACCGGCGCTCATGGCATAAGTACAATAGGCGGCACAATCGAGCCGACTACCTACGCAAGCGCATCGACAAACCATCAACAATATGCTTACATTGATCAAAACAAGGAGTACTCATAAAATGCCGACAAAACAGCAATTACAAGACATTATTGAAGATCTTGAGACCGATCTAAGACGGGCTAATCGTGCATTGACTCAACTTGCGGTTGATCTACCCGACAAGGTACGAACACCAAACGAAGAAAAAGTGGTACCTAATGAGCGTGTACAAACTGTACTTGATCGGGCTGAAAATGAGTTTCAACGTTATGTCACTGAGCCGGAATATGACGGAGATCACCAACGAATCAATGCATATATTCAAGGATCAGAAGGGCTTTCTTGGACTTGGGAAAGTGACTATGTAAAAAATGGGCAGTTTGCATGGTGTGGAGCTTTTGCCGCTTTTTGTTACTCTGCGATCGCTTCAAATATTCGTAAGCAAATATTCCCTAGTTGCTATCGATTATCGGCAAACTGGGGAAGTACTAAAAGACATCGTGAAGTCAGTGACATTCAAAAAGGCGATATTGTCGTTGTATTTACATCGTCAAAGAGAAGTCCCGCCTATGGGAATCACATTACTTTAGCAATCGATACCCCAGATATAAACGGCAACTTTGGTACGATTGAAGGCAACGCAAAAGGAACAAGTTGTCATGCCACAAAAGTTGAAGGCGTAGTTCAGAGGTTAAGAAATATTGAAGACGTCGCCGCTGTTTACCGACCATTAGACGAGGATTATTCATAATGTTGTTGAAGTTTGTTGGCGGTCGTAAAGCCCTCGCATTCTATGCCGCGCTTTTAGTGATCTTCGTTCTTGCTTGGACTGGTAAAGCTTCAAGTGAAGTACTAGGAGCGCTCGATACTTTATCATTAATATATATCGGTGGAAACGTCATGAAAGCGAAAGTTACCGCCCAAAAAGGAGAAAACAAAAATGATGCTTAATGCTGATTATCTTACAAAAGCCGGTGGTTATCGTGCGGTTTATCGCGGTAGCGCTATCTCTTCGACTGATTGGACTGATCTGACAAGCGCTGACTTTTACGACGTGTACACAGGATCGGCGCTTGCCGCGTCTTTGATTTTCCGTTCTCTTCAGGTTGTCAACCGTGGTTCTTCTTCGATGTTCATTAAGTATCGAGCAAGAACAACCGCGGGTGATTCAACCGCATACACTGAAGGAGTAATACAAATTGAAGGCGGTGCGGAATGGTCAGACGACATCATTTTAAACGCGGGACCAATTAAAACCATCGCATTTAAAAAAGGTGCGAGCGGTGATCAAGTTCTTTTCTTTGTTGGATTCGATAAAGGAAATTAATCATGTCTTTTAATTATACAAAGCCTTCTGAAGTCGCAACGGGCGGCCTAGTCTATAAAGGCACGTTCGACGCTTCCACAGGTTTACCCGATCTAAGCAACGCTGAACAAGGCGATTTATACGTAATAAGCGTAGGTGGTACTATCTACGGTCAAACATGGTCTGTAGGTGATCATCTTCTGATTAACGAGGATATGGGCGGATCGATCACCAATTCAAAAATTGATAAAGTCGATAACACCGACGCGGTAACGAGCGTTAATGGTTTAGTTGGAACTGTCGTCTTATCGGGTGATGATATAGCCGCAGATCATACAGCAAGCAATTATACAGCAACAAACGCAAATATTGACGGCCATTTAAGCGGCATTGATTCCGCTTTAGGTGCGGCGGCTCCGGTCGATAGCGTGAACGGCTTAACGGGCGTAGTAAATATTTATGCTGATGACTCGACTTTAAACCTTGCTGGATCAGGTCTTACCATCTCAGGAACGGGCGCAACTTCGACACTGAATGCAGATGTAACGAGCGTAAACGGCGCAACTGGTGCGGTTAATTTAGGACTAGATAATCTTAGTGATGTAACTTTAGGCACGACTACAAACGGCGACGTATTAACTTATAATTCTGGTGTATGGTCATCAAGCGCGGCACCTGGAGGGTTCCTGACAGCGGTTCAAGATGATAGTGATCCAACGCTAGGCGGTAACCTAAAAGTAAACGGCTTTTCAATTACAAGCGTATCTAATGGAAACGTAACGATTGATCCTAATGGAACCGGTGATATTGCTATTGGCGCCGACATAATACCGGACGGTGACTTTACGCACACAATCGGAGATGAGGATTTTAGGTTCCATTCATTTGGCACGTTAAACGGCGCTATAAGATTCAAAGCCAAAAACGACAGCGGCGGAACAATGACACGCGGTCAAGTCGTATACATTAAAGGCGTGTCGGGTACCGTTCCGACTGTAGATCTTGCTCAAGCAAATGCGGCGGGTACAATGCCGGCTTTCGGTCTTGTATGGTCGGCAACTGCAAACGATCAAGCGGAAGTACAAATAGTAACATTTGGACAGCTTGAAGATGCAAATACAAGCGGATTAACGCCAGTTGGTTCTACTCTTTATGTGAGCGCTACCAGTGCGGGCGCGTTGACTGTAACAGCTCCAACGGGTGAATCAAACTTGATTCAGAATATCGGTAAAGTCGTTCGGGTTGATGGAAGCGCGGGTGTAATTCGTGTAGGTGGCGCGGGTAGAACGAACCAAACGCCTAACCTTGATCAAGATAAAATCTTCATCGGTAATGCATCTAATCAAGCGGTTACAAAAGCAATCAATACAATTGAGCTTGACGAGTTCAGCAATACTACAAGCGGATTTTTAAAGAATGTAGTAGAGGATTTATCGCCTCAGCTTGGAGGAGACATTGACGTAAATGGTAACGATATAGTCTCAGCTTCTAACGGTGATATTGATTTTACTCCTAATGGAACAGGCAAAGTTGTATTTAAAGGTGTAACCGGCAATGGTGGAAATGGTGCAGGAAGATTCCAATTAAACTGTGAAAATAATTCACACGGTATAATCATTCAAGGTCCACCGCATAGCGCCGCCGCAAATTATACTCTAACTCTTCCAAATAATGACGGAAATGCAAGCCAATTATTATCTACAAATGGATCGGGTGTATTAGACTGGGCCGATGCTTTGCTAGTTGCTCAGAATCTTGCAGATCTTAACAACGCGACAACAGCTCGACAGAATCTAGGCGTTGAAATAGGCGTTGACGTTCAAGCATATGATGACGGTTTACAATCAATTTCAGCTTTGACTACAGCCGCCGATAAGATGATATACACTGACGGCTCGGACTCATATCAAGTTACTGATCTTACAAGTCAAGCGCGGAATCTTTTAGATGATGCGACAGCCGCTGACCAACGAACAACGCTCGGACTTGTCGCAGTAGCTTCTTCGGGTAATGCTTCGGACGTTACAAGCGCAGTCAATCCAACGAATTACACAAAGGCGAGTAATGATGTTGACGGGCATTTAAGCGGGATTGATTCAAAGTTTGCAACAACCTTAGCGCTTCCTCAATATCAAAGTGTAAGTAGTACACCTATTACAGGCGCGGTTAATTATCATTACTCGGTTGATACTTCGGGCGGTGCGATTGAAATTGATCTACCCGCAATTAGTGGATTGACTACAGGCCAACGTATTTATATCAAATTGAAAACAGCCGGTAACGATCTTACACTTGATCCTAATGGATCAGATACAATCGACGGTCAAGCGAGCTATACTTTAGACGTTCAACACAGTGCAATAACTCTTGTAGTTGGCGCGGGGTCGAATTGGGAGATTATTTAATATGTCTCACAATCTATACACATTAAACAATGAAGGTGGTGATGTTCAATGTTATCACGGCGTTAATGATGGCGTAATTTACATTGGGCGCGGTGAGACACAAACTTATTTGGGTTCTTTAACGACTGCCGATGATCCTCTAGAATTTTATGATAGTAATCCTATTAATACTATTTCCGGCGCTTCATTCAATAAAAGATCGGGTACAAATTGGATTCAATCGATAACATTACCAGCGGGTAAATATGAAGTTAGATCAAGTTGCTTAATGCCGACTACACACCCATCAAGCGCGAGCGGTGTTTCATATTGTCGCGTAAAAGTAGGATCGACTATATACAGAAACGGCATACAGAATGCGACACCATCTTATTTCGATGATAATTATCAATATAGTAAATCTGTATTTTGTGTACTGAACTTTAGCGCATCAAGTGTAACTATGTCTTTTGGAGTGAATACTGTTCTAATTAGTGGCGTTGCTTCTGTAATAAACTCAGATGATCGAATAAGTGAAACGGCCTATTTGTTTATTAGAAAGATTGCATAAAATGAGTCATAATATACTGAAGTTAAACACTAATTCATTTGATGTTAATTCTAATAGAACTGAATCAGTAACAGGGTTAGAGTATGCATATTATCAATGTGATTCAGTCCCTTGGTATACAACCTCTAATTATCCATTTACGCCTTCATCTGGGCAAAACTTTTTAATATATCGCGGAACTGTAGACAATAATATTTCAAGCGGATTTACTGAAGTAAATCATGTTACATATACAAGCTATATTGAAAAATTGAGATTCACAGCTAATGCAAAATATAGACTAGTTGCAACAGTTGGAATGGATTCAACTTATGCAAATGGTACTTTTGGCGCATATTTCTATAATGAAACAACAAGCACTGTTATCAGTAATAGTTTTTATCATCAAAAGAATGCTTTAAATTACTCATATCGTAGAAGAATTAATACTATATATGAACATACTACAGGATTAACAGCGGCTGATATTGTCCTAAGAATATTTGCTTTAAATAATCCAATTACTAGCACTAATGAGATGTACCATGACTGCAATATATTTGTTGAGAAATTACAATGAGTCATTTAAACGATAATATACAAGGCGCAACGCCGAACGCTCAAGGCAACATTACAGGTTCGCTTGATGATAGCTCTGCACTCGGCCACGTTCTAACAAATAGCAACGGCCAAACGGGAAGCGGCTCCGGTGGCTATGGTGTAGGTGATTACTATTTGTTTTTTACTGGTGCGAATAGTTATAGCGGAATCGCAACTGTTACAAGTGATTCTATTGTATTACCCAAGGGAACATTTTTTATTGAGTGTTGCCCGACATTTGGACAGAATAACAGCACTCTAGGCAATACTGAATTAAGGGCTCAATTTGTAGACGAAAATGATAACGGGCTAGGAAATATAGGCGCGGTGAATCGAGATATAACCGCCACATATCCCGCTCCCGGTTTATTTACTGCATATGTAGAAGGACCGGCGACAGTAAAACTAAAAGTAACAGCGGTTACAGCTTCAAGCGACTTTCCCAAAAATGGTAGTGAATCAGATCGTAGTAACTTTTTTCTAGAAATAATAAGGATTAAATAATGTCATTAATTACACAAGTCAAAATGGATCAATCACTACTCGTTGGTGAGTTTGTTCAGTGGGATACTCAGCAACTTCAATTCGTGCGCTGTACTAATCACATGAATATGCTCGGAGTAGTTGATCAAGCTCCAACGCAAAACGATCAGGGCGATTATGTCGGCGTTATTCGTCAAGCCGGTGTGACTTCTGCAATTGCGGGCGCGGATATTCCTGATAATGGCGGCGCTTTAGGAATTGATGAAAATGGTCGAGCTGTCATTTCAACGTCAAGCGATCACTCATGCGGATTAATTGCGGCGCGCATCTATGGACAACCTGCAAGACTTGCGGGCGAAAAAGTAGTTATTTGGTTACGATGAAACATAGACCAGATCTCGAATTACAAATAGCTGTTTTTATCGTATTTGCTTTCACTTGTGCGATGTTTACATGGACTTTGCTTTTATGAATGATCCTCTCAAAAGAATAATTGATGATATTGGGCGTTTAGTTACTGCCTTTTTTATAATGCTCGGGCTTTTCGCTTTTTGGTCGCTCTTCAATGGTTGCTCATCATGCGACGAAGAAAAGCCGCGATCGTTTAGCTGTAACGCTGAAAAGCAAAGCTTAAAGATCTGTCAGGGCGATCTTGCAAAGTACAAAGTTCAACGTCAACAAGCGATTGATCTTGCTGTACATGATGCACGAAAAGACGAAAAAGCAATATGCCAAAGTCGTATTGATGACTTATCGAGCGGTGCAGAAAATCTTCAATGTGAACTATGCTGTACCTTTTCTTTACTTCCTGCAAATATGGGGCGTTCTTGTGAGTAGTTTGATTCTAAGTTTAGTTTATCCAGTGGCGGCAATTGCTCTTAATATTCAGCCTTTTCAACTTGTCGATGATCTTAAAATCGACGTGGGATATTTACCAAAAGGTCACCGCGCACCGTTCGCAATGGTCGCAGTTGATCACAAACAGTTGAACAAAACACGCGATTACATCTTAGCTCTTAATAAGTCTCATGCAAGTACAATCGAATCAATGCAAGATCGATACAGAAGCGAAATACACGGGTTAGAATTAAGTAGCGCTAAAGCTCTTCAAGTCATTGAAGTACGCTTAGATCATGAAGTCGAAAAAAACACCGCTTTAAAAAAAGAGCTTGAAGAGATCGACAAGAAACACCAAAAAGAAGTAAAATCATATTATTGGCAAAATCTCGGATTAAGCGCCGCGTTAGGTGCTTGTGTAATCTGGGCAATCTCAGCGAGTATTTAAAATGGATGTAGTCTCAATTTCTTCAGTTGCTTCAATCGTTGGTGTAGTAGGTGTCGGTTTCTCAGTATTGAAAGAGAAGATCAAACACGCGGAAGAAATGGGACAGATTAAACAGCAGATTAAAAGTCTTGAGAAACGAGCGAGCGAGCAAGATAGAAATCTTTTAGTATTTAGAGAAGCGCTTGAGAGTTCAAATACTGACATCAGGCACGATATAAGCCAAATACAACAAAGTATTGTTAGACTTGAAGCGGCTGTATCTCAAATTATACAAAATATAAGCGGTCGCGGTTAATGTGTCGCCCGCGTTTGTTGAAAGACGACTTGCTTTAGTTCTTCTAGATATAATTGGTTCTACTGCTTTTGTACAAAAAAACGGCGCTAAAGTTGCGGCGGCTTGGTTTCAAGTTCATGATCGTTTAACTCGATCACTTGTCTATAAACATCAGGGTAGAGAGATAGACCGGAGTGACGGTTTTTTACTATCGTTTGACGATCCACTTGACGCGGTTAATTTTGCTCTACGCTATCAAGAGAAGATCCCGAGCAAGACACCATTTAAAACGAGAATTGGGATTCACTGGTCCAATATAGTTGAAGTTGAACAAGATGAAGGGCTTGTGATCCTTGGCGCTAAAAGAGTAGAGCTTGAAGGTATTGGTAAAAATGTTGCAGCTAGAACGATGAGCGTTTGTGGAGCCGGTCAAGTGCTTCTTACTTCTGAAGCGATGCAAGCTGTAAAATATAGAACGTCACCAGATACACCTAAAAAAACTAGGTTTGCTTGTGTTGGCTTGTACCAATTCAAGGGTGTAAAAGATCCGGTGAAGCTGTTTGCCGTGGGCGT
>FUFK010040417.1_pt1 | contig 99701 bp, 112 predicted proteins | sample 1021851 | NCBI WGS metagenome assembly FUFK01 (sample SAMEA51879418, study PRJEB19060) | metagenome
GGAACTATTCCAATAGAGGCCCTTACTTGTCTTGGATTAACATCAAGATCAAAACCCCAAACGTTTACTTTGCCCGAAGTTTTAACTGTAGTTCCTGACAAAATATTTATAAAAGTAGTTTTACCAGCTCCATTCTTTCCAATTATTTGATAGTTTTTTTCGTCAAACAAATTAAGATCTATACCTTTTATCACTATTTGGTTTGAGTAACCTAGACTCAAATCATTTGATTTTAAAAATATTTCTGACACGATTTTATTCTATTGACGATAGTTTTTTATAAATTTCAAAAGTTGTAATTACATCATCCTTTGCGGAATGCGTTGGTTTAGATACACCAAAGTACTCCGCGATTGTTATCAATTTGTGATTTTTAACTTTTTCATTAAGTTTTTTTCTACTTAATTGAACAGTATCGATTGTTTTATTTTTTAATGGTTTTTGCAGATAATAATTTAGAAATTTCAAGTCAAAGTAGTTTATGTTGTGTCCAACCAAGATTGTATCTTCTACAAAATTAGTTATCTCATTATCCATTTCTTGAAAAGCAGGTGCGTTTTCAACCTTCTCATTAGTGATTCCATGGATATTAGAATTTTCTATTTTTTGATTTGGTTTAAACAAGCTATAAAATTCATCGATAATTTCATTATCAGCAACTTTAAGAATGTAGAGTTCCAATATTTCAGAATTCTCTGGTTCAAAACCTGTTGTTTCGATATCCAATATACATAATTTTTCAGTCATGGTTTTTATAAAGCTCCCACATTCCAATTGCCGCAGCTCCTGATGCATTCAGAGAATCAACTTGAATTTCTGAATCAATTTTTAGCATTTCTGTTGCATTTTCCTTCCATATATCTGATATACCATACTGCTCAGACCCAATCACTAATGCGTAATTATTATTTGTTTTATAAGATTTTATACTTTTTTTTGAATATGGATCTAATGAAATGATTTCGTAATTTAAATTTTTTAAAATTGTAGCAATTTTTTCTGATTTTTCTGAGAATAGATTTATGTTAAAAATATGACCAATTGAGGCTCTTACTACATTCGGATTGTAAATATCCGTAACTCCATCTGACGATATTATATTAAGGAAATTGAATGCTCTTGCAGTTCGAATCATTGTTCCAAGGTTTCCTGGTTTCTCAATGGAGTCTGCAACCAACACTGGTCCAGATAAATCAACATTTTCAATATTTAAATCTTTTGTAAAGAATAAAGAGATTAATCCGTCGGGCTTGTCACGATATGATAATGCACTAAAGACTTTTTTTGTTAACTCAACTATCCTTACATTTTTATTTTTAAATTTCTCTATTAATTCAGAATTATTTTCTCCCACAAATAACTCATTACATATATAAAGCGTATCAATATCATAATCTGAGTTAATAAGTTGGATATTTTCTCGATAACCTTCAGCTAGAGATTTCTTCTCTAATCTTCTTATTTTATTTTTCCTTAATGAGATTAAAAATTTAAGCTCAGGATTTGTAAGCGAAGATATCTTCTTATTTTTCATACTTTTCTTTGTGCACTAGTTTTTTCTTGTAAATTTTATTTTTTTTAACCATTTTTGAAGAATCTTCAATACCTGCTGTTACAAAGCCTAATATGTTTATTTCTTCTGGAATATCTAATAGAGACTTGATATTAGGTATATCCATATTATGCGAACCTAAAAACCCACTCTTTAATCCAGTCTCATCGATTAATAACATACAGTTCATCATTGCAGCCCCAGCGTCAACATACCAATATGGGACACTCCAATTAGTAGAGTTAGTTTCATTTTCTTTATCCATCATTTTATATCTTTCATGATAAGCTTCTTCGTTTATCAAAATTAAAAAAATTGCTTTTGAATTGGATATCCATTTACTAAATCCTTTATCTAAGTAATTTATTTCATTTGCAAAAATTGCTAATTTTTGAATATTTTTTTTGTCTTCTACTGAGATAATTTCTATCCCTCTTGAAAAACCAGCAGTTGGAATTTTTATTGTTAGTTTTGATATTTCAGATAGGTCGGGATAAGGCTTGTCTGAATCAATGTAGTTTCTGACGATTCTTCTATTTAGTATTAAATTTTGGAGATAAGTTTTTTCATTCTCCATTAGTCAAGATAAATTCTTTTACCATGTCTCCGACCTCTGAGGTACTCATACCCATTTTTCCAGCAGATAGAGAGTCAAGATTCTGAGCAGTTTTTATAATTGATTTTTCTATTTCATTGGCATATTCTTTTTCACCTAATACATCAAGCATCATTGAAGCAGCAGCAATGCAGGCAAGGGGATTTATCACATTTTTACCTGTGTATTTTGGAGCCGATCCTCCAATTGGCTCGAACATTGAAACTCCATTTGGATTAATGTTACCGCCAGCAGCGATACCCATTCCTCCTTGTATCATTGCACCCAAGTCTGTGATAATATCTCCAAACATATTATCTGTTACTATCACGTCAAACCACTCTGGATTTTTTACCATCCACATACAAACTGCATCAACGTGGCCATAGTCCGTTTCTATATCTGGATATTTTTCTGCAACCTCATAGAACACTCTTTCCCATAAATCATGAGCATATGTCAAAACATTTGTTTTGGCACAGAGTGTTATTTTTTTTCTATTATTTTTACTTGTAAATTCAAAAGCATACTCAATACATCTTTGTATGGCGCTACGTGTGTTTATAGATTCTTGAGTTGCTACCTCTTTATCTGTTCCATAGTGAATATAGCCACCGGCACCAGCGTATAAACCTTCTGTATTTTCACGTACAACAACAAAATTGATATCATCTGGGGTTTTATTTGCTAGTGGTGTTTCAACGCCTTCGTATAAAACAACTGGTCTAAGATTTATATACTGGTCAAATTCTTTACGTAATTTCAAAAGAATTCCTTGTTCAAGAATTCCAGGTTTAACGTCCGGATGTCCTATAGCTCCTAAAAGTATTGAATCACTATTACCAAGTTGTTCGATGTCTAAGTCTGTTACTAGATCTCCAGATTTTAAATATCTATCTCCACCTAAATCATTTTCAACAAAATCAAATTCAACATTAAATTTTGATTTTGTATGCTCCAAAACTTTAATTGTTTCATCAACAACTTCTGGTCCAGTACCATCTCCACCAATAATTGATATCTTATATTTTTTCATATTACCTATTCAATGCATTCAAAAAAGATTCAACTGAACCCTGTACCACATCAGTTGATACAGCTCTTCCTTGTTTAAGATTGTGTCCATCATTTATAATAGTTACAATTTCAGCTGTAGCATCAGCTCCTTTAGTTATACTCTCAACTCTATAGTCTATTAATACAGCCTCAGACTGTAATATTTCTTTTACAGCTTTGAATGCTGCATGAATCATTCCATCACCTTCAGCTTCTTGTGTTTTATTTTCACCATTAACACTTAAAGTAATTTTTGCTGATGCAAATTGGTCCTTACTGTTTACTGATACAGATACAAGTTTCACTGGTGCTTCATTGATTTCAACTTGACCAATAATTGCTCGAAGTTCATTTTCTACAATTTCACCCTTTCTATCTGCTAACTTTTTAAATTTTTCAAAACTTATATTGAATTTTTCTTCATCAATATCAATTTCAAGTTTTTCTAAAGCATCTTTAAAACCAGCTCTACCAGAATGTTTACCAAGTACTATTTTTGACTCTTGTCCAACTGAATCAGGAGTCATAATTTCATATGTCATTGTATTTCTTAGATAACCATGCTGATGTATTCCTGATTCATGGCTAAATGCATTTCTTCCTACGACTGCTTTGTTGTATTGAACCGGNTATCCAGTTAGTTTTGATACAAGTCTCGACGTTTCTGAAATTTCTGTAGTTTCAGCATTTATTTCAACACCATATTGATCCTGTCTGGTTTTGACTGCCATGATTATTTCTTCTGTAGAAGTATTACCTGCTCTTTCTCCAATTCCATTTATCGCACCTTCAATTTGTCTCGCTCCAGCATTTATAGCTGTTAATGAGTTTGCAACTGCAAGCCCTAAGTCATTGTGACAATGTGTCGAGATGATTACATCCTCATTTTTTCCTCTGACTTCACTGTAAACTTTTTTCAATAGTTCAAGATAATCACTAGGTGTCGCATACCCAACAGTGTCAGGAACATTTATTGTGGTTGCGCCTTCTTCAACAGCAACCTTTAATATCTCTACTAAAAAATCATGGTCTGTTCTTGTTGCATCTTGCGCAGAAAACTCGATATCTTCACAAAGTTTCTTGGCAAATCTTACCGACTCCTTAGCATCTTTTAACACTTCTTCTTTTGTTTTTCTGAGCATGTGTTCCATGTGAATATCAGAAGTAGAGGTAAATACGTGTATTCTTGATTTCTTTGCAACTTTTATTGCTTCATGAGCTTGTTCAATATCTTCTTGAACACACCTAGCAAGAGAGGCAATAGTTGAATTTTCGATATTATTTGCAATGAGATTGACTCCTTCCCAATCCCCGGGGGAGGAAGCAGCAAAACCAGCTTCTATAACATCAACTTTTAGTTTCTCTAATTGTTGAGCAATTAGGAGTTTTTCAGATGGCGTAAGAGCAATNCCCGGGCTTTGTTCACCATCTCTTAAGGTGGTGTCAAAAATAATTAACTGGTCAGAACTCATATATCTTTTTTGATATCTTTAGCATCTAAAAAAGGCATCATATTTCTTAATTCTTTACCAATATTTTCAATTTGATGGTTTGATGCTTTTTCACGTTCTTGTTTAAGATAGGGAGAACCTTCACGAGCTTGAGACATCCATTCTTTTGCAAAAGCTCCAGATTGAATTTCTTCCAACACTTTTTTCATTTCCTTCTTAGTTTCATCCGTAATTATTCTTGATCCTCTTGAGAAGTCACCATACTCTGCTGTATCTGATATGGAGTGTCTCATCCATTCAAACCCACCTTCATACATTAGGTCTACTATCAGCTTGACTTCATGTAATGTTTCAAAATAAGCACTTTCAGGTTGATATCCAGCTTCCACTAATGTTTCAAATCCATTACGTATCAACTCAGTCAAACCACCACATAAAACAACTTGCTCACCAAATAAATCTGTTTCAGTTTCTTCTTTAAATGTTGTGTTTAATACTCCTGCTCTTCCTCCACCTATTGCCGACGCATAAGATAAGGCCAAATCTTTTGTGTTATCATTTAAATCTTTTTCGACCGCAACTAAACAAGGCATACCAGATCCTTCTTCATAAGTTCTTCTCAATAAATGGCCTGGACCTTTAGGAGCAATCATTGCTATTGAAATATCTTCACGAGGTACAATCTCACCAAAATGTATATTAAATCCATGTGCAAAAAACAAAGTCGAGCTCTCTTTCATAAAGGGGGCTATATCTTTTTCATATACATCCGCCATTAGTTGATCAGGTAATAAAAGCATTACAACGTCTGCATTCTTTGTGGCATTCTCAAGATTTTCTACTTTTAAACCCATTTTTTTTGCCCTATCGAAAGAATTTGATTCCTCTCTTAGACCAACTGTTACATCAACACCTGAATCATGTAGATTCAAAGCATGCGCATGGCCTTGACTACCAAATCCAATTACACTAACTTTTTTTGATTTAATAAGCTCAACATCAATTGAGTCATCATATATAATTTTTGCTGACATAACTTCTCCTATAGTTTTGTTTGTATGGCTATTCTGCCACCTCTAATCATTTCAATTATCCCGAATGGCTTCAATAAATTTTCTAACTTATCAAGGTCTTTTGAAGAACCAGTCATTTCAAAAACAGCATAGTCTTGTCCGACATCTACTGATTTTGCTCCTGATAAGGATGCTTTTTCAATCACAGAAGTTTGAGTATCTTTGTTTATTGAAACCTTTAATAAAAGGACCTCAGATTCAATAGTATTATCAGGGTCAAGTTCAACAATCTTTATTACATTAATTAATTTGTTTAACTGTTTTTTGACTTGTTCAACTGATTCAAGTTCAGTAACAATTGTCATTTTTGATCTACCTTCAATATTTGTTGGTCCTACTGCTAAAGAGTTTATATTAAACCCTCTTCTAGATATCGTTGAGGCAACTCGAGCTAATACACCTGGTTTATCTTCAACGAGTACGCTTAATATTCTCTCACTCATAATTTCTTTAGATCATCCTCATTTAGAATAACAACATCGTTACTTCCTCCTGCTGGAACCATAGGGAAAACCATATCTTCTGGATCAACTATGCACTCTACAAGGACAGGTTTGTCATCAATTTCTAACATTTTTTCAAAAACTTTTTTTACATCAGATTTTTCAATCATTCTTAATCCTGTTGCCCCCATTGATTCTGCAAGGGCAACATAGTCAGGTGTATGGTGTGTTAATTCTGATGCAGAGAATCTATTTTTATAAAATATTTTTTGCCATTGTCTAACCATTCCATGATTTCCGTTGTTAAAGACAACAATTTTTATAGGAATATTTTCAGTTGAAGCGGTGATCAATTCTTGACATGTCATTTGGAAACATCCATCACCATCTAAAGCTAAAATTTGACGATCTGGATAAGCTGCTTTTGCACCAATAGCTGCAGGTAAGGAATAACCCATTGTTCCTAAACCACCAGAATTTAACCAAGTATTGGGGGACGTAAAATTCCAATGTTGAGATATCCACATTTGATGTTGACCAACCCCTGAAACAACAATTGCATCATCGTCGGCTAATTTTTGTAACTCTTCTAGTACAAAAGGAACTTTTAAAGGCCCTTTTTCTTCTTGATTATATGAAAGAGGATATTCCTTTTTCATTTGATTTAGTTCATCAAGCCAATCTGATGTATTTAAATCTGTATCAGCTAATTTTTCAATTAATCCAGTTATTACACTTTTTGCATCTCCAACTATTGGAACTTCAGGCTCTCTAATCTTTCCAATTTCTGCAGGGTCAATATCTGCATGAATGACTTTTGCATTTTGAGCAAAGAATTTTGGATTTGCAGTAACTCTATCATCAAACCTCACACCAATAGCAATTAATAGGTCTGATTTTTGAATTGATGTAGTCGCTGTATAGTTACCATGCATTCCAGGCATTTCAAAACATAGTTCATTTCCATCTGGGAATGCACCTCTTCCCATCAATGTTGTTACAACTGGAATTTTAAATTTCGTTGCCAGTTCAAATAGCTCTTGATTTGCTTTGGAATGAATAATTCCGCCACCTACATAAAGAATTGGTTTTTTTGATTGTTTTATTAATTCAGCCGCTTGACTAATCATTTTTGGATTTGGTTCTAATGTTGGCTTGTATCCTGGCATTTCTATTAATTTAGGTTCAATCCATTCAACTTTTTGATTTAATATGTCTTTTGGTATATCAACAAGAACAGGGCCAGGTCTTCCAGTCGTAGCAATATGTTTTGCTTCAAGTAACACTTGTGGTATCTCTTCTGCACTAGTTATCAAGTAGTTATGTTTTGTTGCAGCCATAGTTAATCCAACAGTGTACGCTTCTTGGAAAGCGTCATTACCAATTGCTTCGGAAGCTACCTGACCAGTTATTGCTAGAAGAGGAGTAGAGTCCATCAGTGCATTTGTAAGTGGGGTAATTAAGTTAGTTGCACCTGGGCCAGAAGTAGCAATTACAACTCCTAATTCACCTGTTGCTTGTGCATATCCCTCTGCCATATGTCCAGACCCTTGTTCATGTCTGGCCAAGATATGTCTTATTGGACTATCATATAGCGGATCATAGGCAGGTAATATTGCACCACCAGGTAAACCAAAAATAGTTGATATATTCATGTACTCTAAACTTCTTACGACAAGTTCAGCTCCACTTAATTTTTCTTCACTCATATCATTTCTTTCAAAAAAAAACCTCCCTATTTTGGGGAGGCGCTCAATACTAGTAAATGAGCGCTACATAAGCACTAATACTAGTAAAGAAATTAAATTTACACTTTTTTTCATTATGAATAACTATAGTTAAACCTTATAAAAATGAAAGACATAAATTTAATTAATTATTTAAATAAACACAATATTGATGTTCCCGAATATATGAGTGTATCAACTGTGAGTTTGCCTTCACTTGTTAATANATCAGAGGAAATAAAACACGTCAAAAATGAAAACAAACATGCTGACATGAAATTTACCTTTTCTAATCCTGATTATTCTGGGTTAGGAGATAAATTTAAGTGGGCAAAATCTTGTATTATTATCAGTTTTAATTACGGGGAAAATTATAAAACAAGTATTGCCAGCCCTTTAGGTAAAGGTTCCATAGCAAGATTCGCTGTTGAGGACTATTACGAGCCAATTAAACAATTTATTAATATTTTGAAGAATCATTTTGATGATCTAAATATAAAAACTCATGAATTTATCGACAATCCAAGTCACTATGACAGGTTATTTTTTGAAAAGTCTGGAATGGGTTGGCAAGGTAAAAGTTCGATGATGTTAACTCCTACTGTGGGGCCATGGCAGTTAATTGGCAACTTATATGTTGAAAAAGATTTTAAATCACCAAGTGAAGCATCATATTCATGCGGTACCTGTAATATGTGTCAAATTTCATGCCCAACCGGTGCGATTGATAACGAATATCAAATTGATTCAAATAAGTGTATATCTTATTGGTTGCAATCTCCAAAAATAATTCCTCATGAAATAAGAATCAAAATTGCAAATAGGTTTTATGGATGTGATGACTGTCTTTTATCATGTCCTCCAGGACAGAATAAATTAATCAATATTAATAAAACTTTCGAAGTTGATCTTATTGAAATAATAAATATGGATAATTATGAATTAATCTCTAAATTCTCATGGTTTTACATTCCAAAGAGAGATGCAGATTACTTGAAAAGAAATGCAATAATTGCACTTGCGAATAATCCTTTACCAAACAGCCACGAATTATTTAATCAACTACTTTATTCAGACAGTGAAATAATACGGTTATATTCTGTTTGGGCTTTATGGAGAGTCGATAGATTAAATAAAATAAACAAAGAAACATTCTATAAAAGAGAGATTTCTCAAAATGTTATTCATGAATTCAACCATTTAATTAAGTGATTTTGTAGTATATTTTATCTATTCTTAATTTATGGTTAAATTTTCTGATGACGTAACACAAGGAGTTGAAAAATCTGCTGCACGAGCAATGCTCAGAGCCGTAGGTTTGCAAGACGATGACTTCAATAAGTTTCAAGTTGGAATTGTCTCTGCTGGAAATGAAGTTACTCCATGTAATCTTACTGGACCTGAATTATCAATTCATGCAAAAGAAGGAGTAAATGGTACTGATTCAGCTGGATTGATTTTTTCTACAATAGCTGTTTCAGATGGAATATCAATGGGGCATGAGGGCATGAGGGCTTCATTGGTTTCAAGGGAAGTCATTGCAGATTCTGTAGAGCTGGTTATGCATGCAGAAAGGTTTGATGGAATGGTAACAATTGCTGGTTGCGATAAATCACTACCAGGAATGTTAATGGCATCAGCAAGAATAAATAGACCAGCAATTTTTTTATATGGTGGAAGTAGCCTTCCGGGAGTCTACAAAGGAAAAGATATATCTATTGTGGATGTTTTTGAGGGAATTGGTGCATTTGAAAAGGGGATAATTAGCGAAGAAGAGTTATATGAAATAGAATGTAATGCTTGTCCAGGACAAGGCTCTTGCGCAGGAATGTTCACAGCTAACACAATGGCTTCTGTAGGAGAGGCTATTGGGATGAGTTTACCTGGTACTGCTTCAATCCCAGCTGAGGATCAAAGGTTAAGAACAGCAGCAAAAGAGTCAGGTATGCAATTAAATTATTTATTGAAAGAAGACATAAAACCAAGAGATATCATGACCCTAGAGGCTTTTAAAAATGCGATTACAACAGTATTAGCGCTTGGAGGTAGCACAAACGCAGTATTGCATTTGTTAGCTATATCCTATGAAGCAAAAATTAATCTTGACCTAAATACTTTTGATGATCTTGGTAAATCAGTTCCACATCTTGCAGATATGAAACCGTTTGGAAAATATCATATGGTTGATCTAGACAAAATTGGAGGAGTTCCAGTAGTATCTAAAATACTTCTTGAGAATAAACTAATTGATCCTAACTGTTTAACGGTAACTGGAAAAACTGTTGGTGAAAATTTAGAAAATATTGATATTCCAAAAAATCAAGATGTAGTTTCGTTCCCAAACAATCCAATTTCAAAAGAAGGAGGAATAGCTATTTTAAATGGAACACTTTCACCAAATGGATCTGTTGTAAAGACAGCGGGTATTGAAGTGAACGAATTTTCTGGCCCTGCAAATGTTTTTGAAAGTGAACAAGATGCTTTAGATGCGTTATTCAATAACAAAATTGAAAAAGGAGATGTCGTTGTAATTAGAAACGAGGGACCGAAAGGTGGTCCAGGTATGAGAGAAATGCTTCAAATTACAGCTGCAATAAAAGGTGCAGGTTTAGGAAAAGATGTCCTGTTGATTACTGATGGTCGATTTTCGGGTGGAACTACTGGTTTATGTATTGGCCACGTAACACCAGAAAGTTTCGATCTAGGACCTATTGCAATATGTCAAAATGGTGATCTAATAAATTTGAATTTATCAAAAAGAGAGTTGAACTTGGAATTGACAGAATCTGAAATTAAAAAAAGGTTTGAGTCNTATAAACTTCCTGAACCAAGATACAAATCTGGAGTTTTAAGTAAATACTCTAAATTAGTTTCAGGAGCTGATTCAGGAGCGGTTACCTCATAAATTAATAATGATTTTTATATCAGATATTCATCATGGATTAGATTCCTTAAGTACATTGCCCAAAGACAAAGGACCATTGGTAATTTTGGGTGATTTAATCAACTGGATAGATTACAGAAATGGAGAGGGTATCGCAAAAGATGTCTTTGGTGAAGAAAATGTAAANGAGTTAATGAATCTNAGAAAAAAACATGATTTTTCTAAAAGAAAAAAAATGTGGGAACAATTATTTTCAGAAGATAGGGAATTAAAACAGCAAAAAATACAAGATTCAATATACAAGCAGTATGAAGATGTATTTAAGTTACTCAAAAATTTTGAAGTATTTTTGATACCNGGCAATGTAGATAGTCTTGAAATACTTGAAGAAACTAAAACAAAAAATGTTACAAATATTGATGGGAAAGTCCTTGATTATAAAAACATTAAACTTGGTTTTGCTGGTGGAGGAGTTCCAACACCAATAAATGCAAGAGGAGAAATTTCAGAAGAAGAGTTTAAAACTAAATTAGAAAAATTAGGAAATGTAGACATTATATGTACTCATGCACCTCCTTTTATTGATGAATTGATAACGGATGTTATTACAAATAAAAAAGAACAAGGGTGGGAAAGTTTAAAGACATTTATAGAAGACAAAAAGCCAAAATTTTCATTATTTGGAGACGTACATCAACCAAAAGCATATGAATGGATACTTGGAAGTACAAAATGTATTAATATTGGATATTTTCGTTCAACTAGTAGCTATTTAGATTTAGAATCATTAAAAATATGAAGGTTTTAGCATTCGATGTTGGTGGAACGACAATTAAAGGTGGACTTGTCGATGAAAAACTTAAAATTCAAGAAAAATTTATAGAAGATACCCCAAAAAGAGAAGATACTTTCATTTCATTAATTGAAGAAATCCATGATAGATTCTCTGATGAAACTCATAAAGTTTCACTCGGCATGCCAGGTTTTGTAGATAACGATAATCATATTTTTAAATATGGTACAAATATGAAATTTTCTATCGATTTTAAAAAACTTGGATTTGCTAAAGAGAAAAAAATTTACTTAGAGAATGATGGAAACTTAGCTGCATATTCTGAATATTTATCACATTTCAAAAATGATTATAAAAATTTGATAATGCTTACATTTGGTACTGGAGTAGGAGGGGGGATAATTTATAATTCAGANATATTTAAAGGAAGTGGAAATGCGGGTGAAATAGGACGTATCTTGATTAATGAAAAATCATATTTAGAAGATGTAATATCTGCAAAAGCTTGGACAAAAAAGTGTCAGGAATTATACGAAATAAACAAAGAAACAAAATTATCTAATATTTTTTATGAAGAAAAAGTTGGCTCTCTATTATTTGATCGATCAATTGATCTTGAAGATTACGAAAAGTATGCGAGAGATGAAATAATACAAAATACTTCAAATGCTTTAATTTCCTTATTTGAACTGTTCGATAATGATATATTTGTTATTGGTGGCAGCATGACTAAAAGCCCATATGATTTTCTTCCATTACTTGATGAGTACATCAGTAAAAACTTTGAATTCCCTAACAGAAATTTTCCAAAAATTAAATTAAGCAAAGCCCGTGAAGATTCAGGGATGTTAGGTGCAGCACTATTAGCTTTAAATAGTGAATAATAACTCAATACTTTTAAATGGTTCTTTCTTTGAGGAGGAATACCAAAAAAAAATTGATAAATTAAATAATTTAGAAATCAAAACAGTTTATGTTTTTGATCACAGCATAAATCCAGAGATAAAGAAACTTCCTGTTTACAAAATAATGGATGCATTATCGAAATTAGATAAATATGATAGAAATTTCAAAATAGGGTCAATGGTATTAAATATTAGAAAAAGAGAAATAAATGAGTTAATGGAAAATTATTTAAATCCGCTTATGGAAATTAAAAATTTTAATCTAGGTATTGGCATAGGTGATAATAAATATGAAATACAAAAAGATATTTATGACAACAACATTGAAGAAGTTATCAAAAAAATAATTGCTAATAAAAATTATGAAGAGAATAACGTAAATCTAGTTATTGGTGGTTCATCACAAAAATTAAATGCCCTAGCCCTTAAATATGGTTTAGGGACCAACCAATGGGAGGGAGACATAATTAATCTATTAAAAAAAATAGAAGTTCATTCTAAAGCTAAATCAAAAGAATTGAACGTAAGTTATTGCACAAAGGACCTCAGCTTCGATGGTAAAACAATTAGTCAAGATAACTTTGAAATAATTTATGTACTATCTGAAAAAAAATCATTTAATAAACAAATTGATGAGATTGAGAAACAGTGCTTGAATTAAAAAATGATTGACATAAGGTCTGATACCGTAACTAAGCCCTCNAAAGAGATGCTTGAACATATAATTACAGCAGAAGTTGGAGACGATGAGTATAAAGAAGATCCAACAGTTAATGAACTTGAAGAATTTACTGCAAACCTTCTTGGGTTTGAAGCTGGCTTATTTGTTTCGTCTGGTCTTATGGGTAATCAAATATCGTTACTTAACCATACCAACCCAGGTGATGAGGTAATTACAACATCTGATTCTCACATTCAAAACTATGAACATGGTGCAGCATCATTTTTGTCAAGAATTCAATTTAGAAATGTTCAGCATAAAGATGGCAATTTAGATTTAGAGGACTTAGATACTCAAATTAAAAAATCTTTTTATCATAAACCAAATATATCTACCGTCGCAATTGAAAATACTCATTTATCATCAGGGGGATCAATTATTCCTTTTGAGGATATACAAAAACTATACGAGTACACTTCCNCTAATAATTTAAAACTTCACGTAGATGGTGCTCGTGTTTGGCATGCAATTTTAGAAAATGATACAAAATCTAATTATGGAGAGTACTGTGACAGTTTAACTTTTTGCTTTTCAAAAGGACTTGGAGCTCCAATAGGTTCAATACTTCTTGGAACAAAAAGTTTTATAAATGATTCCCGTGAATATAGAAAAAAGATAGGAGGGGGGATGAGGCAAGTTGGAATAATTGCATCTGCTGCTAAATTTGCATTAATTAATCGGGAAAATTTATTAGACGATCATAAAAAAGCTAGAAAAATCTATGATGAATTAACAATTAACAAAGATAAGATTAAAGGTTTGGATTCAGTTGTTTATAAAGGGACAAATATGGTTTTATTAGAATTTGTTTCTCTTGAAAATTCAGATAAGTTTTTAGAAAGGTTATTGGAAAGCAAAATTAAAGCAGGATATCTGAGAGAAAAAGTTGTTAGGTTTGTTTTACATAAGGATATTGATTCGAAAAATATAAAAAAAATAATTAAAGTAATTCAATCTTTTTCATAGTAATTATCGTCATTCCATTCTGTAATTGATTTTTCGGACAACCTAACAAGTGTAAAAACACCACCTACCATAACGACATTTGTTATAAAAATGTTAATAAAAATTGTAATTTGACAGTTTTGTGAACAAAAAGTAATACCCAATACGTAACCTATATAAATAGACAAAAGAATTACTACAAAATATACAATAAATTTAAATTTTTTACTAAATACCATACGCATGAGTATTGTAATATAAGATGAATTTTGTAAATCCATGGTTATCGTTATTTAGTTTTGTATATTTCATCGCTGCAGGGTTCCTATCTTTTCTTGGAAGTAAGTATTTAGTTTTATATTATCTTGAAAAAGTAAACTCAAAAATATTAAGAACAATAGAACCATTGGTTGGAGTAATTAGTTTTTGCTCATTTTTTGGAATTTTTTTAATTATACTTTATAATATACTTACCTAGACGGGGTTAGTATATTTTTGAAGAGTATCATTTTCAATATATTGTAATTCACAATGGCCCGGTTTATCTTGGTTAAATTTCTTAGACTTTAATTTATAAAACATGAATGATCTAATTGTGTCCTGATGTGTTACAAATAATGTATGGTTATTATTGTTGTACAACTCCTCAACTCTTTGAAATGTTTCAAAAAAAGTTTCATTGGTACTAAGTTCAGTCGGATCATCGTTGTAGATTAAATATTCATTAGTTTCAGTAATTTCATCAAATGTATAACCTTTCCAATTTAACAATCCATCCCATTCCGTTATCTTCTCAGATATAGAAAATTCCATTTTTAATTTATTGCTAACTATTTCAGATGTCTGTCTAGCTCTGAGGAGTGGTGAGGAAATAATCTGTTCTATTTTAAAATCTTTTGATAAAACTTCAGCAGAATGTTCAGCTTGTGACTTGCCGAGTTTTGATAGTTCATAACCAGGTATATTGTAATATAAAATATTTTTAGGATTTTTAACTTCTCCATGCCTTAAAAATATATTCATCTTAATTACAGAGTAGTTTCAGAATATATTAAAATCTTCATATGGGTTTGAATAAAAAAGAAGAAGAAATATTAAAGCAAATAGAATTGGGTCTTTCTAAAGATGATCCAAAACTTGAGAAAGCTGTTGAGAATTTAACATTGTCAAATTTTTCAAGAGCTAGAATATCAATTTCATTCATAACTTTTATTCTTGGATTTTTCACAATGATTGGAACTTATACAATACAAGCTGCATTTGCAGTTGTTGGATTTGTAGTAATGGCCCTGTCAGGATATGTTTTTGTCACCAACACTAGATCGCTACTCAATGCTGAAAATATTCAGGAGTGGAATTTTAAACAAATCTATAAATTGGTAAGAAACAAAGATACCTCTAGACAAAACAAATAGTATTAATTAAATTAAATNATACGTCTGATTTTAATAAGGAGTAAGGGATTGAAGAAAGACGCGTTTACATCTAAACAAGCATGCTATTTATCAGGATGCACATCTCATCAACTAAGGTATTGGGACAAAGTTAAATTAGTTTCTCCAAGTATTCAGTCTTCTTTCGGTAAGCCAGGAGTTCCAAAACTATATTCATTTAGAGATATTGTTTCACTTAAAGTAATCAAAACATTATTAGATAATGGAATGAGTATTCAAAGAGTGAGACGTGCATGGAGGTATTTAACCAGAAATGGTGATTTACAAGATCAGTTATCAAAAACAAAACTTATTTCTGACGGAGAAACAATTTATTCAGTGGAGGAAAACGAAGTTTTTGACGCTCTAAAGCAAGGGCAATTAGCATTCTTTGAAACTATTGATTTTGTTGCCAAAGAAGTTGAAGAAGACATTTCGAAGTTTGAGCTTGATAAAGAGAGATTCTTAAATCTTTTAACAAGAGTTGAAGATGATATCCAATCTCAACAGTTACAAGCGTAATTACTTTTTCTCTTCTAAAATCTAATTATGAACAATTTTGAAAATCATAGAACGTTGATACTTAATGCAACTTATCAGCCACTTTCTATTGCATCAGCCAAGAGATCAATATCACTTTTACTATCCAACAAAATAAATGTTATAAAAAATTCAAATTTTGAAATAAGATCTGAGTCATCAACAATCACTATTCCAAAAGTTGCTGCCTTGAATTATTACGTTAAAGCACCGTATGCTAGAAGAGTTGCTTTAAATCGTGAGAATATTTTTATACGAGATAAATATATTTGTCAATATTGTGGTAACCAAGCAGAGTCAATTGATCATATAATTCCAAAATCAAAAGGGGGACAACACGAATGGCAGAATGTTGTTGCATGCTGTAAAAAATGTAATCTTATAAAAGCAGATAAGTATTTAAATCAAACAATATTAAAGCTAGTTCAAGTACCTTTAAAACCAGAAGGTAATTTTTGGATTAAAACAATTATTGGTTCTAACCCAGATCCGGAGTGGAAAGAGTTTCTCATTTCAGCATAAATTTTTTTTAAAAATTGTGTTGCAAAGTGTCATATAGTGTCATATAATGACACAAAGTGGTTCAAGGCACGAAAGGCGGATAAAAGTGTTCCTTGGTGAGTATCAACACACAATGGACTCGAAGGGTAGAGTAGTTATTCCATCGAAGTTTAGAAGAGAGCTCCAACAGGGCTGTGTAGTCACCAAGGGACAAGATAACTGTCTACAGATACTTACAAAGAAAAGTTGGTCGCTTCTTTCAGAAAGAATGGCTGACCTTCCTGTAACTGAAAAATCATCACGTCAACTAAGAAGAGCTATATTTAGTGGCGCTGTTGACTCAAAGCTTGATTCAGCTGGAAGGATTCAAATTCCTGAAAACTTAAGAGATTACAGCAGTATTCCAATTAATGGCGACGTTACTGTTACAGGCACAGGAAACACAATTGAAATTTGGTCTTCAAAAGTTTGGAAAAAAATTCAAAATGAAGCAGATCATGAATTTGCAAATATTAACGAAGTGAAAGGATAAGTTCATAGCCAGCTCTCTAGACAACTAAATTGGAACACCCTTACTCCGCCCAACTTTCCAATTGGTGCCAGTTCTAGAGAGCTGGGTATGAACAGTAACAGGGTTGGGTACATGCCACATGTTGGCGTTATGAAAGAAGAAATCTCTTCTTTACTGAAAGATGTTCCAGAGGGTTATTTTATTGATGCAACTTATGGCGATGGTTCTCATTTTGAATTTATTGATTCAGAAAAAAAATTTACTACGATTGGTTTTGATCGAGATTTTGATTCGGTAACAGGTAAAAAGAACAACCATAATGTAGTTCATTTAAACTTTTCAAAAATCTACGATTATTTAGAAAAAAATTCATTTACTCCAATTAGTGGAATTCTTTATGATCTCGGAGTTTCAAGTCATCAAATAGATACACCATCTAGAGGGTTTTCATATTCAGTTAATTCTGATTTAGATATGAGAATGAATCAACAAGAAACTTTAAATGCCGAAAATTTACTCAACTCATATTCTTATGAAGAGTTAAAGCTAATTTTTCAAAAGTATGGAGAGGAAAGATATTCCAATTCAATCGCAAAAAAAATAGTAGATAATCGGCCAGTTTACAAAACAAAGGATTTGGTGAAACTTATTAAAGATGCTTTACCAAAACAGAATCCAATTTATATTGATAAAAGTATTCGAAGAATTTTTCAAGCAATCAGAATTCAAGTTAATGATGAGTTAGATGAGCTACGAAAATCATTAACGAGCATAAAAGATGTCATTTCAAAAAATGGAGTGATAGTTTGTATTTCTTATCATTCCCTTGAAGATAAAATTGTAAAAAAATTTATGAATGAGTTAACCAGTGGTTGTACTTGTGATCCATCAATTGCAATATGTGTTTGTAACAATAAAGAAAGTTTTAAGTTTCCAAACAAAAAAAAATATTATCCCAGCAAAAAAGAAATAGAAACTAATTCAAGGGCAAAATCTGCAACGTTAAGGTACGTGATTAAATTATGAGAAAAAAATATATTTTTCGTTTAATATATTCACTCTTATCAATATCTGTTATTTTTTCACTTTTTATAAATATAAAAATAAATGAAATTTCGAATGAACTTTCATCAATTAACGCTGAAATTGTAGAACTCGAACGTTCTAGAGCAAATATAAATGTTGAATATATACAGAAATACTCGTTTGAAAATATTGAAAATTTATCCAAATTGAAGTCATATGTCAGGCTTAGAGTTAATAACTTGAACTTGGATCTTGAAACCCCATACAAACTTAACGACATTGAAGAAATGAGTCCAACTGTAATGGGATTCAGTAGATGAGATTTAATAGAAATAGATTGAAATTAAATATTCTATTTTTAACGATATTTTCTTTTGTATTGTTTGGTTCATTTCTATTTATTCAAAAAGTATATTCTTTACAATTTATCGAATCTGATCATTTTNAAGATCAAGCATTATCTTATAGAGAAAGGGTAGAGGTTCTAGAGGCAAAAAGGGGAACAATATACGATAAACATTTTAACGTTCTAGCCAGTAGCATTCAGTCTTATAATGTAGCGATTAAACCGAACGAGATAAACGATTTAGGCTTCATAAAAGTATTGTCTCCAATATTAGGAATTGATGAGAATAAAATTATAAATAAAATAACTGAAAATTCTGGCTTTTTTTATCTTAAACGTAATGTTGACTTTGAAACTGGTCAAAAAATTAAGTCTTGGAATTATAAAGGCATACATTTAGAGCAATCTAATAAAAGAAATATTTATGATGAATCAACAGCAAATTTAATAGGACTCGTTGATCCAGATGGAAATGGAATAGAGGGACTTGAATTATATTTTGACAATTATCTTCAGGGACAAAATGGAGAGTTAAGGTATGAATCAGCACCAAATGGAGCAATAATTCCACAAGGTGAGATTAAGACAATTCAACCAAAGCACGGAGAAGATTTAGTACTTGCTATCGACTCCGAGTTACAATATTTGACAGAAAATCTTTGCAATGATGCATTAGTCGACACAGGAGCTTTTAAGTGTTCAGTTGTTTTTGCAAATTCTTTGACAGGTGAAGTTCTTATTTCTTCGGAGACATCATCCTTAGATAATAAATATTTTAATATTGACCTAATAAGTGCAAGAGCATACTACGAACCTGGTTCGGCACTCAAAATTTTTACCATAGGATCTTTAATTGAATCTGATATCGTTGATGAGAATAGTTCATATTTAGTTGAAGATGAGATAGAAATTATTGATGGATCATGTGATGACAATCATGAAGGCTTTAAAGGTTGCTTTAAAGATTTTTTAAAGCATGAACCACTAAATCTTACTGTTGAAGAAATTATAGAAAGATCTTCGAATGTAGGAACTATAAAAATTGTTAACAATTCTAATATTGATAATGTTGAGGAATTTTTGAAAAAATTTGGGTTTGGTTCTAAAACAGGTGTAGAGCTATCTGGAGAATCTAAAGGATCATTTACAGAATATAACACATGTAAAACCTGTCTTAGTTCTCTCTCAATAGGTTATTCTATAAACACAACTCAATATCAAATGGTCAAGGGATATAGCATAATTGCAAATGGTGGTAATGATATTCAACTATCTTTATTGAGAAATTTAGATCAGAATATAAATCAAAAATCAATCATTTCTAATGATTTGTCCAACAGATTGAAAAAATTACTTATTAACGTTGTTGAGGGAGACAATGGAACAGGTAAGTCTTTAAGAATGAGTGGTTATGTAATAGGTGGTAAAACAGGAACTAGCCGGACATATCTGGAGGGAATTGGATACTCAGATAAACGCTTTAATACATCGTTCACTGGATTTATAGAGACTAATGAAGGACCAATAGTTGGATCAGTAATTCTATGGGGTGCACTAGGCTCTCCGATTTCAGAGTATGTAACAGGTGGTTCTACAGCTGCACCAATATTTAAGAATATTGTAAGAAACCTAGTACCGGATAAATAAAATGAGTGAACTTAATTTGTCTGAATTAAAATTTACTGAAATTGATATTAAAAATTTTGTTAACAGCTCATTAGATGTTGAGGAAGGGTCAGTACTATTCATTAATCATGACGATAAAGATAAGTTAGACAAATTTGTAGATGAGTCCTTAAAGAAGAAAGCGAAGCTAGTCATTACATCTTTAAATTGCAGTTCGAATGATGATAAAGTAATTAAAGCAAAAAATTATAGTGAAGTTTTTCTTGATTCATACAATTACCTATGTAATGACTATGAATCAAAAAAGTACTTTGGCATAACAGGAACAAATGGGAAAACAACAACAGGAGCTTATCTTAAAGAATTACTTGGTCCAGAAAGTTTATTTATTGGAACTAATGAAGGCCAATTATTTTCTGAAATAACAAATGAAAAACACTTAACTTCACCTAAATTATTTAATATTCTTAAATTACTCGGTAAGTCAGATTTTAAAAAATACAATAATATAATTCTTGAAGCTTCATCACATGCTTTAGATCAAGATAGATTTAACGGCATTAGATTTAATACCTCAGGTTTTACAAATCTATCTCAAGATCATTTTGATTACCATACAAATATTGAAAATTACTTTAATTCAAAATTAAAGTTATTCTCAAACCAGCTATCAGATAAGTATGTATATATAGATAATGAATGGGGTAATAAAGTTGCTCAAAATTCATCATTACCATCTTTTAAAATAAGCTCAGACACTCAAGCTGATTTACAAATATTAGAAAAAAAGACATATCCAAAAACTAGTTTGAAAATAGAAATTAATAAAAAAATATACGATTTTGAATTAGATATCATTGGTCCAAATTTTTATCAAAATTTTTTACTTGCTTTTTCTATGGCATATTATTCAAAAATAAAAAATGTTGACCAAATCATAGAAAATATTTCGAATCTGAAAAACCCAAAAGGAAGATTTGATTTGATTAATTTCAAAACAAATAAAATAATTGTAGATTATGCTCACACTCCTGAATCAATTTCCCAAGTTATTAAATATGTAAATCCTTATTTTTCAAAGGTTGTTGTTTTGTTTGGGGCTGGAGGCAATAGAGATAAAGAAAAAAGAAAACTTATGGGAACTGCTTCCCAGTTAGCAGATACTGTAATAGTTACGAATGATAATCCAAGAAATGAAGATCCTATTCAAATATCAAATGATATTTTAAAAGGGTGCGATTTATCTAAAACTACCGTAATTCTTGATAGAAAAGAAGCAATAACTTCTGCAATTAATGAGCTCAGGGAGAACTCAGTTTTATTAGTATTAGGTAAAGGGCATGAAATGTATCAAGAAATAAATAATTCACATATTCCTTTAAATGATAACGATTTCATTAATAAGACTATTGGAGGCTTAATTTGATTGCAATAATCGTATCTGGTGCAATTTCATTTTTATTCGTAATTTTGTCAACATCAATAGGTGTTAACTATTTTAAATCTAGAAATATTGGTCAACCAATTCAAGAGGAAGTGGTTTTTCATGACCATAAAAAAGGTACGCCAACAATGGGAGGTGTATTTATAATTTTAGGAACTTATGCCGGGTACGTTCTATCACATATTAATTTTTGGACAATTGGTCAGGGATTTAAGATTGAATTGATATCAATTAATCCAGTAATTTTAAATTTACTTTTATTTGGCACACTAATGGCTTCAGTTGGATTAATTGATGATCTTTTAAAAGTTAGAAAAAATAGAAATTTAGGACTTAGAGCAAGAAATAAAATATTTTTACAAATATTGGTAGGTTCTTTCGTGAGTTTATATTTTTACAATCTTGATTACTCATCAACATTTTATTTTTTCAGCGGTTTTGGTTTTGAAGTTGGATTTTTAAAGTGGATCCTTATAGTATTTCTAATTGTAGGTATTACTAATTCAACAAATCTTACAGATGGTCTAGATGGTCTTGTAGCAGGCTCATCTTCAGTTTCTTTTGGAGGAATTTTGATTATTTCTTTTTGGATTTTTAGGCATCCAGATTATTACATAAATTTTATGAATAATGAAATGGTTGGTCTTGAGCTATCTACACTTATATCTGCTTTAGCTGGATCTACTCTTGGTTTTTTATGGTGGAATACAAATCCTGCAAAAATAATCATGGGAGACGTAGGGTCTCATTTTATTGGTGCTATGTTTCCAATAATTTTAATATCGCTAGGTGCCGATGGCCTAATTTTCTTTTTTTGCTTCCTTTATATATTTGAAGCATTATCCGTCATCCTTCAGGTATCTTCTTATAAATTGAAACAAAAAAGAATTTTTAAAATGACACCAATTCATCATCATTTTGAAATGAGTAATTGGGCAGAGACAACTATTATTGTTAGGTTTTGGATAATCAACGGAATTTTCATCGTAATGGGGCTTGGTCTATTTTATGGAGACTGGGTATTGTTTGGAAATTAAGTGAAGTCTTTAATTCTTGGCTACGGCAATACAGGTCAGTCTGTCAAAAAATATTTCGATACTACATCCAAAGAGTATTTGATTCATGATGACAATCTTGATTTATTAAAAGATATTGATGAAGAACTGATTTTTAAAGATTCACATTTAGAGCAAATTGATGAAATAGTCGTCTCTCCTGGAATAAAACCAGATCATAAATTACTTAAAGAATTTCCTGAAAATAAAGTAATTACTGATATTGATTTATTCTCAAATGAATTCAAAGGTACCTTCATAGGCGTTACTGGAACAAACGGTAAAACTACGTTTGTTAATTTATTATCAAATTTTTTAAATGAAAATGGAATTGAATCTATTGCATGCGGAAATGTAGGTGTTTCACCACTTGAATTTGATTCAAATCAAAAAATTTATGCAATTGTTGAACTTTCAAGTTTTCAACTTTTTTATTCAAAAAATTTAAAATTAGACTTTGGTGTATTTTTAAATTTTCACTCTGATCATCTTGATTGGCATAAAGACCTTGAAGAATATAAAAATTCAAAAATGAAATTATTGACGTTCTTGGAATCAAAAAATAATCTTATTATTGGAACAAATACAGTATCTAATGTAAAACTTGAAAATATAATAGGAATTCCCTCAGAAGAAAAATTAAACAGAGATATAACTAAAAAATTTAATCTCAAATTATCAAATTATCCAATTGATACCTCCACTGCATTCATAAAATTAATTGATAAATTAAATCTCAATATTGAAGATGCTTATAAATTATTGAAAAAAAAGTCAACTACAGAACATCGTTTTGAAGAAGTTGAAATTATCAATGGAACCAGATTTATAAATGACTCTAAATCTACAAATTTTCACTCTGTATCCTCAGCAAGTGAAAGAGTTNATAACGCATTACTTATTATGCATGGAATTACAAAAAATATTNCTACAAGTGAACTTCAATTATCAAATGAAATAAAAAAAATAATTATTCCANANGATATGAANCTNGATCANAATTTATTTCATTGTGAAGTAGAAGTTATTAAATCAATTTTTGAATTAGAAGATATNNTAAAAAAAGATTTTCAAAGATTTGAAACCGTTTTATTTTCTTGTGGAGGTTCGAGTTTTAATGATTTTGAAAATTATATTGAAAGAGGAAAATTTTTTAAATCAATAGTGAAAAATATAAAAGGTGGGCAAAATTGAGGTTTTCTTATTTATTTTTTCAAAGATTAAATCTATTCTCTATATGGTTTCTCGTAACTTTTGGTGTTTTAGTAAATATTTCAGCTTCATCTGTACAAGGAATGAATCAATATAACGATAATTTTTACTTTATAAAAAGACACATTGCTGCAGTTTTAATTGGAATTGTATTATTTAACATTGGGAAAAAAATAAATATTTCAAGTCAGGAAAAATTAATAAAACTTTCAATTGTATTTGTAACAACATCGCTTTTTTTTGTTTTAACTTATGGAATAGTTAGGGGAGGAAGTCGAAGATGGGTTGACTTAGGATTAATCAATTTTCAACCAAGTGAAATAGCTAAACCATTAATTATTTTGTGGATAGCTTATCAATTATCAAATCTTGATTCAAAATATAGTGATTTATTTTATTTAAAAAGAGCAATGTTCCTACCTTTAATGTGTTGCCTTTTTATTTATCTTCAACCTGATTACGGAACAACGCTAACTATATTTGGAATAGTTTTAGCACAAATTTTGTTTTCAAAAATTAATTTAAAGTTTCCTGTCGGTATTTTGTCTCTATCTGTAGTTCCACTATATTTTCTTGCAATTTCCGGGAACTATCGATGGAATAGAATTTTAACCTGGATAAATAAAGATTGTGATAAAGGCATAGATTTATTAGGTGATTGCTTTCAATTAAATCAAAGCAGAATAGCCATAAGTTCTGGAGGGATGTTTGGCTTAGGACCTGGAACATCTCGCGCTAGGTGGGGAATGCTTCCTAATTCTCATACAGATTTTATTGCATCCATTATTGGTGAGGAATATGGATTTGTAGGATTAGTAATTTTTATAATTATTCTCGTTCTTTTAATTATCTCATTGTTTGGATTGGCAATATCAACAGAAAGTGAATTTAAAAAACTTGTATTTTCTGGATTAGGAGCATGGGTCTTAATACAAGTGGTAATTAATCTTGGAGGTGCAGTTGGTTTACTACCAATTACAGGTATTGTCTTACCATTTATTTCTTACGGGAGTAGTGCCATGGTTGCTTTGTTTGGTGGTTTAGCAATTGGTTATTCAAAATTATGAAACAAAATACAATAGTCTTTTTTTGTGTTGGTACTGGGGGACATGTATTACCTGTAATCAATTTGATTGATGATTTACATCAAAGAGGCATAGAAAAACGAAAAATAGAGATAGTCACAGATAAAAGAGGATCTCAATATTTTAAAGATAGAGATATAGATGTTCATTCAATAGATATATATAGATCAAAGACAGGCATGGTTGGTTATATACTAAATATCCAAAAAATAATAAAATCTATTCGGCTTATTGAAAAGAAAATAGATTTAAAGAATTGCNGAATTTTATTTACAACTGGATCATATATTGCACCTTTGGCTGGGTATTTGAGCTGGAGACATAAAATAAAATTCTTTATTCAAGAACAAAATATTTATGCTGGACTTGGTAATAAAATTGCTTCTTATTTTAAAAGCGATAAATTTACTTCCTATCCAAACACAATAAATATAAACCAAACAAATTTAGACAACACTGGACCAATTGTCGATAAAAAAATTCAAAATAATAAATCAATTAACAATAAAGAAATAATAATCGGAGTACAAGGTGGTAGCCAAGGGTCCGAAGAAATAAATTCTTTGATATACAAATATTTAGGCAACAACACTTTAAAAAATATAAAGATAATCCACATCGTTGGTCCAAATAATTTTGATAATTCAAAAAAATTCGAAAATTATAAGCAAATAGAGTTTATTAAAGATATGACTGATTTTTATTCATCAATTGACCTTCAAGTCTCTAGAGCGGGTGGAGGAGTATTAGAAGCTGTATTAATAAACATTCCTTTACTACTTATTCCATACAAGCATGGCACAACATCTACCCACCAGTCAATGAACGCAGAATATTTAGTTAAGTCAAAATTTGCTAAATTGTGTCCAAATTATAAAAGTTTAGAATATGAATTTAAGAAATTAGAACAACTTGATAAAAGTATATTTGAAGAATTCTCTAAAAATAATGTCATAAAAATAGGCAATGATTTTATTGTTAATAAAATCATTGATGAAATTAACAAATGAGTTATAAAAATATTTATATTTTAGGTGTTGGGGGTTCCGGTATGAGCTCTATAGCTAAATATCTAAAACAAAAAGGTGATAATGTCATTGGTTACGATCAAAGAAAATCATACGTAACAAATCTGTTAAATCAGGATGGTATAAAAGTCGTACATACGTTAGATGAAATTACATATAAGCCTGAGAGTCTTTTTATTTACTCAAGTGCTATCCCAATTGAATCTGATAGATTTAAAGATTTTTACGACAAGGAGAACGTTTTGTCAAGACCAGAGTATTTAAAAAATTTATCAGAAAATCATAAGATAATAGGTATAACAGGAACACATGGCAAGACTTCCACAACTGCTTTGCTTTCACACATCTTTCATTTTAATAATGTAAACGTTTCTTACTTATATGGCGGGATTACAACCTTTAATGGAATTGGTGGACACTATGGTGATCCTGATCAACCACTTATTTTAGAAACCGACGAGGCATTTAACACATTTGAAAAAATTAAGATATCTGATCTATTAGTTTTAAATGTTGATAGTGACCACTTAGACTATTTTAAAAATCTTGATAATTATAGAGATGCTTTCTACAAAGTAATGAAAAATGTAACGGATAATTTGGTTATTAATAATGATGATCTAAATATTAAAGCTATGAAGGAGCTAAAAAACCCAGTAAGTTACGGCAAAGATTTATCAGCTGACTTTAAAGTACAAAGTCCTGGAACCTTTTTATATGAAAATAACAAATATGAAATCAAGTCTGACATTATTGGTGATCACTTTAAATCTAATATGTTAGGTGCAATTATATTAGCTTTCTTAAATGGTATTGAAATTAAAGACTCTTTGAATGCAATTGAATCATTTGCAGGTGTAAAAAGAAGAATAGAACTTATTGGAATATCTAAAGGTGTACTAATTTACGATGATTATGGTCATCATCCTACAGAAATGGAAGCAACTATAACTGCATTAAAGCAGCAAACTGAGAGTAAACTTTACGTTGTATTTCAACCTCACAGGTATACAAGAACAATGGAGTACTTTAGTTCATTTAAAGATTCTCTTAAATTAGCAGATTTTGCAATTGTAACTGATATATATCCGGCTGGAGAGTCTCCAATACCAGGAATATCTAGTAAAAACTTTGAAGAAGAAAGTATAAAGTATTTAAAGTCCATAAGGTATGTACCTGAATATTTATCCAAAAAAGTACAAAATGGAGATATAGTATTAACACTAGGTGCTGGTGATATTACCTTACTTGGTCCAAAAATATTAAAATATTTAAATGAATATTAATAGTGTAAATCTATCAGAAGTAACCACTTATAGATTTGGTGGACTTTGTAAAAACTTTATCAATATTGAATCTGAAGATGAGCTATCTGATCTAGAGAATATTATAAAAGGAAAAGAAAATGTTATCTTAGGAAAAGGATCAAATGTTGCATTTTCTGACAAAGAATTTTATGGAAATGTGCTTACTCCTAAATTTGAAGAATTGACGTTATCAGATAATTTTGAAATAAAAGTAGGTTCGTCTGTTTTCTTACCAAAACTCTCAAGATTCTTTAAAGACAATTCACTATCTAACGGAGAGTTTTTGATTGGCATTCCAGGAACAGTTGGAGGGGCAATAAAAATGAATGCTGGTGCTTATGGTTGGGAATTTTCTGAGCTATTAAAGGATCTAAAATGTTTCGACTTGGAAACATTTGAAATTGAAATTTTAAAAAAGGAAGAGTTAGAGTTTTCATATAGAAAATCAAAAAATCTTGATAATAAAATAATTTTAAGTGCGACACTTACAGTTGAAAAAGGCGATAAAAAAATAATTAATAAAAATTTAACAGATTTTAATGAGAAGAGAAAAAAATCACAACCAGCAGCTATTTACAATGCGGGTAGTGTGTTTAAAAATACCAGTGATTATTATGCAGGTGAACTAATTGATAATGCTGGTCTCAAAGGCTATGAAATTGATGGTGTCCGCGTAAGTGAAAAGCATGCAAATTTCTTTGTAGCTGAAAAGGGTGCAAAAGCTGTATCCTTATTTAATCTTGTTCAATATGTAAAAGATAAAGTATCAACTAAATTTGGAATTACTTTAGAAGAGGAGATTATTTTTATTGGTGACTTTACAAAATGAATGAGTTACTAAATTTAGAACAAAGAACATTTAGGACTTTTTCTATATTTTCGTTTTTTTCTCTTTTAACTTTGATTACATTTTTATCAATGTTTTCCTCAAAATATACAGTTACCGATATTAATTATGAAAAAAATATTGACTTAAATTACAGCTCTTTTGGCTTCGTTCAAGGTAAATCAATTTGGTTCATTGATGAATCCGATTTTAGTAAATTTTATGAAGACAATTTAAGTGTTGAAAGCTTAGTAATAAGTAAACAACTACCGAATTTTGTATTTATCGATATTTTTATCCATGAAAAAATTATAGTAATAAGCGACCTAAGAGATACGAACCCAAAAGAAGTCATCTTATATAAAAATTTATATACCGAACTCGCAGAATCAAAAAACAGATTGCCACGTTTAACAATTACAAATGGACCTGTACCTGATGGATTTTATAGTGAAATAATTTCCCTAATCTTAACATTAAATAAGTACGAAATATCAATCCAAGATTTAAAGATATTATATGATGGAATTGAGCTTACTGGATCGTACAAAAATACTGCACTAAATATTGGTAGGCCAGTTGACCTTTCAAAAAAAGGATCCGTTGTCGGATACATACTAGAGGAGGGCAACTGCGATGGAGAAGTAACCGTCATTGATTCAAATAGTGAAGATATAGAAACTATACTTAGCTGTTAAAATCTATATCTATACTTTACATCTAGATAAAATTAAAAAAAAGTTTTGGATATATTTAAATTATTGATAATCTACAACGTAAGGAAAAATTATGGCAACAAAAAAACAAACTAAATCTAAAGCTAGGGCAACTAAACCCAAGGCAAAAAAGACTGCGGCTAAAACTAAGTCTAAAAAAACTGCAGTTAAAAGAAGTTCTAAGCAAAAAGGAGTTAACTTAAATATGAGACCTAGAAACTATGCAGCAGTTATTAAAGTTGTTGGAGTTGGTGGCGGTGGAACCAACGCTGTTAACAGAATGATAAAAATGGGTATCAAAGGTGTTGATTTTGTAGCTTGTAATACAGACGCCCAAAGCTTACTTGGTTCAAAAGCCGATTTAAAATTAGATCTAGGTCGAAAATCAACAAGAGGTCTAGGTGCTGGTGCAAATCCAGAAGTAGGAAGACAAGCGGCAGTAGATTCTGAAGAACTTATTAATGAAGCTTTAAAAGGTGCAGACATGGTATTCATCGCTGCAGGTGAAGGTGGTGGAACTGGAACAGGTGCATCGCCTATATTAGCCAACATAGCTCATGAGATGGGAGCTTTAACTGTAGGTGTTGTTACAAGACCATTTGGCTTTGAAGGTAGAAGAAGATCAGTTCAAGCTGAAGAAGGAATACAAGCACTTAGAGATGTAGTTGATACATTAATTGTTATTCCTAATGATCGACTTTTACAAATTAGTGATAAAGATATCAAAATAAGTGAAGCTTATCTCAAATCTGATGAGATACTTGCAAATGGCGTAAGAGGAATTACAGGTTTAATAACAAACCCTGGAATAATAAATGTTGACTTTGCTGATGTAAAAACAATATTAAAAGATGCTGGTAATGCCGTACTTGGAATTGGAAGGTCTACTGGAGAACAAAGAGCTCCTAATGCCGCACAAGCAGCTATTTCTTCACCATTATTAGAAGCAAATATGGACGGAGCCGAGGGTGTTCTAATAACAATTGCTGGATCTGAGGATCTAAAACTTCAAGAAGTAAATGAAGCAGCAAGAGTAATTACCGAAAGAGCAGATGATAATGCAGAAATTATATTCGGACATCTTGTTGACGATTCTTTAGGTGACGCTGTAGAAGTAACAGTTGTTGCAGCAGGATTTGGCCAAAGACCAAACAGAAGAGTGTCATCTGACTTTGATGAAAACGGAGGAGATAATCTCCCTGATTTCATCAGAGGATGATTAAGTCTAAATTAATATCTAAAGCAACTTTTTATAACAAATCAGGCAATAAAGACATAGCCAGCTTTACTGAAGTTGCTTCAATGAACCAAACTCATAGCAACGTAGTTTTAGAAATTGAACGAAGCGGTGTTTATGATGCCGATGCTTTAATCACAACAAAAAAGAATCTATTACTAGTTGTTTCAACAGCAGATTGCATGCCTGTTGTTATATCAGACAATAAAAGAATAGGAATTATTCATGCTGGATGGAAAGGTGTAGAAAATAAAATATTTTACAATGCAATCAAAGATTTTGATAAAAATAATTTGAAAGTATCGATTGGACCACATGCAAAAGCATGTTGCTATGAAATTCAAGATGATTTGAGCCAAAAGTTTCAAGATTACACTATTGAAAGAGAAGAAAAAAAATTTTTAAATTTAAGTGGGGACATAATTTTGTTCTGTAAAAAAAACAATATTGAGTTAGAAATAGCTAATGAGTGCACAATAGGAGATAAAATGTTTCATTCATACAGGAGAGACAAAACTTCACTGAGACAGGAGAGCACTGTATGGATGTAGCTATGCTAACTGAAATAAGCGATGAAGTTAAAAAATATAATGCAAGACTTTTACCAGTAATTAAAGGCCGAAAGACTGAGGAAATTTCAAAAGTATATAATGAAGGATTTAGAGAATTTGGTGAAAATAGATTGGAAGAATTATTAGATCACAAGAGTAATTTTAAAGATTGCCATTTTCATTTTATTGCACCACTCCAATCGAGAAAAATTCCTGAAATTTTAGAAAATTCTAAAAGTGTACACACAGTTTCAAGACTAAAAGAAGTAGAAAAAATTGATTTACTTTACAAAAACCATGAAATATTTGTTCAGATAAATATTGATAATGATCCAAAAAAAAGCGGGATCAACCCAAATGATGTTCAAAAGTTTTTTGAAAAATTTGAGAATTATAGTTTTTTTCCAAATGGAATAATGTGTATTCCAGATATCAACAGTGACCCAAGAGAATCCTTTAAAAATATGAATGATATAAATCAAAAACTTTTAGATAATTACAAACAATACAGTGGAGAACTATCTATGGGAATGTCTGCTGACTATAAAATTGCACTAGATTATGGTGCTACAATAATACGCGTAGGTAGTAAAATTTTTAAATAATGTTAGAAAAATTCTTAGTTTCAATTGGTCTTAAACAACCAGAATATGTTGAAGAAGTTATTCCTGAAAACACTCGTACTGTAAGACCTTCATCTGAAAATAGGTTCTCGAATGAAGACTATACGGGAGATTTAAAGATTCATCAACCAAAAGATGAGGTTGAAATTAAAGTACTAAGGTCTTTTAGCGACAGCCATCTTATAGGATCGCCGATTAAAGAAGGGTTTATTGTTGCTGTAGATATCAGAGATATTACTGATCAAAACATTAGACAAAGAATTGTGGATTTTATAACTGGTATTGCATTTATAAGTGATGCAAAAATGCGAATAATTCATAAGGATGGAGTTTATTTGATAATTCCTTCAAACATGTCACTACCGTCAAGTGAAAGAGAGAGATTACAATCTCTTGGCTTATACAAAATAAATGTGTAGCTTATTTTTACTCGGTTTCAGATTGTTAAGTTACTCCTTGTTTTTATGGATAATTCTAAGTTGGATTCAAGTTTCTAATGATCATCCAATCGGTCAGGTGAAAATGATATTAGACAGATTCTATGGAAGGCTTCTTGAGCCAATAAGATCTAGAATTGGTCCATTGAGGATTGGTATGGCAGGTATTGATTTATCACCAATCGTTTTGATATTAGGTATAAACTTTTTACAACCAATTATCTTAAGATTCGTTTGTTAATTTTTCAATATTGGTATCTAAGTTAAAATCAAGAAGTGTGTTCTTACCTTTTTTTTGCGTAATATTAAATTCCTTGGTTAAAGTTTCCTTACAAATGTAATCTTGGAACATTTCAACTCCCTGAAGAGCTTTGTTGTCATCTGAGATTATTTCTAATTTAATTCTATCCGTAATGTCGAATCCTAGTTCTTTCCTTTGATTTTGAACAACAGAAACAATTTCTCTCGATATCCTTTCAAAATATAACTCATCATTGATTTCAGTATCTAAATTAATACTAAAATCATCGACAATTTCATGACTATCTGATGTATTTTCACGCACAATTCTTAAATCTAGTTCTGATAATGAGACATCATATTCTTCAAATATCAAAGTTTGTTTTTCAATTAAGGTTTTAATTTCTTTTTGTGAAAGTTTTTCCAAGTAAGCCGAAAATTTTCCGATACCTTTACCCATCTTTGGGCCTAATTTTGAGAAGTCTGGTTTACATTCATACTTGTACCATTCTTCAACCTTATTGATGTACTCAATATCTTTTATGTTTAGTTCGTCAAGTATTATGTCTTTAACTGCTTCAATATCATTTTTAAGAGATTTGCTATTTGAAATAATTGATATTTTCTGTAAAGGTTGTTTATTTGGTAAATTCAAATTCAATCGAACATTTCTGGCAGTTCTTATAATGTTTTTAGCTATCTTAACTTGCTTCTCAAGTTCTTGGTTAATTACATCTATATTTGCTTCTGGATAATTTTCTAAATGAATACTTTTATTGTCCTCATTCGTTAAACCCTGATATATCTCTTCACATATAAACGGCAACACAGGCGCCATTGTTTTTGAAAACTCAAGTAGAACCTCGTGAAGTGTCTTGAATGCATTTAATTTATCAATATCATTAGTATCTTTTTCTTTCCAAAATCTTTTACGGTTAGTTCGAACATACCAATTAGTTAATTCATCAATAAAGTCAATTAATGGAGGTATAACCTCATAAAGATAATAGTTTTCCATTTTCTCGTTTACTGTCTTTATTAAAGATTGAAGACTTGATACAATCCACTGATCCATGAGAGATCTTTCGTTTACAGGTGAAGCCTTTGCTAATTCTTCATTCGTAATATTGTCAGCATTGGCATAATTTGAAAAGAAAGAAAAACTATTCCAAAGGGGTAGTATTACATTTCTTGTAACAAGTTTTACCCCTTCTTCTGAAAATTTAAGAGGCTCACCCCTAACAACTGGAGAGTTGATTAGATAAGCTCTTAGGCTATCACCACCATACTTGTTAAGTAAGTCTTCAGGGTCAGGATAGTTTTTAAGGCTTTTACTCATTTTTCTACCATCCTCTGCAAGAATCATTCCAGTTGTAATGCAATTCTTGAAAGCGACAGAATCAAATAATGCAACTGCCAAAACAGTTAATGTATAAAACCATCCTCTTGTTTGGTCTAAACCTTCTGCTATGAAATCTGCTGGGAAACCATCCATAAATTCATCAGCATTTTCAAATGGGTAATGTTGTTGACCGTAAGGCATTGAGCCTGATTCAAACCAGCAATCAAGAACTTCGGGAGTTCTGGTATATGTTTTACCGTTGATGTTTATCTTGATTTCATCTAAAAAATGTTTATGAAGATCAGTTACTTCAACACCAGATAAATCTTTAAGCTCTTCAATTGAGCCGACACAAATTATATCTTCAGGGTCATCATCATTTATCCAAATAGGTATACAGCTTCCCCAATATCTATTTCTGCTTATTGCCCAATCTCTTGCATCGGCCAACCAATTTGAAAAGCGTTTTTCACCTATAAAACCAGGAACCCAATGAGTTTGAGAATTTAGTTCAACCATTCTCTCACTAATTTTTTCAACATTCACAAACCAAGTTGGTATCGCCTTATATATAAGTGGTGTTCCAGTTCTCCAACAGAAAGGATAGGAATGCATTTCTCTTTTTGAAGAAAAAAGTAATCCACGTTCGTCTAATTGTTCAATTATTTTTACATCAGCATCTTTAACATACATATCTTCTAAACCTTTTACGGTTGTATCAAACTTTCCAGCTAACGTTACTGGATCAACAATTACAGAAATACCAGCATTTTTGAGTGAGTAAAAATCACTTTCTCCATAAGCAGGAGCTTGAGATACTAATCCTGACCCAGATGCAGTATTTGTGTCATCACTATGAATTAATTTAAATGCTTTCCCTAAATTTTCGTCTTCAAATTCTGAATATGCAGGTACATATTCTGCACCAATCAAATCTTTTCCAACTGAAGTATCTCTTTCTTTGATATCAAATTCATCAAGTTCATGAAGTCTCTCGGTTGCGATCCAGTAAAATTCATTTTCAATCTCAACTCTTGAATATTCAATATCTTTACCAACAGCAATAGCTAAGTTGCCCGGTATACACCATGGAGTGGTTGTCCAAACAAGGAAGAAATCATCTTTCAAGACCTTGTTAAAGTCTTTTCTTGCTTTTAGCTTAAAAAATATTGACGGATCTTCTACATCCCGATAGTCCATATTTGCTTCAAAATTTGAAAGTGGAGTCGACGCTGCCCATGAATAAGGTAAAACTTTATAATCTTTGTAAATTAAATTTTTATCAAATAGTTCTTTGAAAACCCACCAAACACTCTCCATAAATCCAACATCCATAGTTTTATAATCATTCTCAAAATCAACCCACCTTCCAATTTTACGGGTAATTTTTTCCCAGTTTTCTGTATTCGTTTGTACCTGACTTCTACAAGCCTCATTAAATTTATCAATTCCATAATCATCTATATCTTGAGGGTCTTCTAATCCAAGTTCTTTTTGTACCTCCATTTCAATTGGTAATCCATGGACATCCCAACCAAATCTTCTTTCTACAAAGTATCCTCTCATAGTCCAATATCTTGGAACAATATCCTTAATTACGCCTGCAAGTAAGTTTCCATAATGAGGACTTCCTGTTGGAAATGGGGGGCCATCATAAAATCTAAATATTTTAGATTCTTTTCTTATATCTAATGATTTTTGAAAAGCATCAATATCGTTCCAATAGTTGGAAATCTTATCTTCATTTTCAGCAAAATCTATATTATTTTCAATTCTTTTGAACATATCCTTAGAATTTTAATGTTTATTTGTGTAAAGACTTTTTATTTTTAAATTATTTAAAATCTCTTTGCTTTAATTTATTTTTTACTAATATACGTTCAATAATAAAAAACTATGGCAAGAAAATTATCACCAAATACTATTAATAAGCTCAAAAAAAAGTTATTGGCAGAGCGAGAACAGCTTGTTGCTATGTTGGAACAACACCAACAAGAAAGAGAAAATCTAAGAATTTCAGAAGCATCGGCTGAAAGGAGTCCTGATCCTACTTCTGCTGATGGCGGTTCTATGGCATTTGAGCTTGAAAAAGAACTCACACTTGATGAAAACACTAAACATTTACTTAATCAAATTGATCACGCATTGGTCCTTATTAAGAAAAAAAAGTACGGAAACTGCGAAAATTGTGGTGAACCTATTCCATTAGCAAGACTTGAGGCTCTGCCTTATGCAACCTTGCGTAAAGAGTGTGCAGAATTACTTGACTCTTAAACAAAATAGAAAACCCTTAATTCTCTCTATATGCTTAGGCATTTTGGATAATGTTTTAAAATCACATATTCGTTCACAAAATTATGAAGATTTTGTAATCCTAGAAAATATATTAGAAATAGATCTAAATTTCAATACTGGAATCGCATTTGGATTATTAAAGGGTAAAGCTGAATTTACATTTCTTTTATCCTCGTTGGTATTAATTTGGCTAATTTTCCAATTTAAAAATACATTTGCAAACAAATTAGAAGAATATGCTTTCATGTTTGTTCTTGGTGGTGCTTTAGGAAATTTGGGTGAAAGATTTGTTAATTTACTAAATGGAAACAATGGGAAAGTCACAGACTTTATAGAACTTTTGTTTATACCTTCGTTTAATCTTGCAGATTCATTTATCACAATCGGAATTTCATTATTAATTATTTCGGAGTTAAAAAATTTTAGAAATTGAAACTATTTTTCAAAATGAAAATTTCATTGTTTTCAATAAACCCAATGGGGTGTTGACCCATCCTGATAACTCATCAAAAAGTTTTACAGTTAGAGATCGACTTCTTGAGATTCAACCATCAGTAAAGCAATGGGGTATTTCTGATAGAGAAGGCATTGTACATAGGCTTGATAAACAAACATCAGGTTTAATTGTTTGCGCATTAAATGAAGATATATTTAAGTTACTTCAAACATTCTTTAAAGAACGAACTATTTATAAAGAGTATGTTTGTATCGTAGAAGGAAAATTAAGAACTCAATCAGGTAATATTGAAGTTCCTTTATCCCGGTCAAGACATAATAGGATCAAAAGAGAAGTTAGTAATGAAGGAAGGATATCTTCATCAAATTTTGAGGTTCTTTTAGAAGGAGACACCTATAGCAAATTGAAAATAGAGCTTTTAACCGGAAGAAATCATCAAATTAGATCACAAATGGAATTTTTAGGAAATCCGATAGTAAATGATGTTTTATATGGGGCAAAAAAAGTATTAGAACTTAATGAAAATCAAATTTGTCTTCATTCAAAAAAAATTAGATTTCAAATAAAAGATGAAAATTATGAATTTGAAGTTAATGAACCAAGTTTTTTTAATGCCTTCTTAAATGTTTAATTAAGTTATATCATTTAAAATATATTTATGGAAAATTCATTTGTACATCTTCACGCACATACGGAGTATTCGATGCTTGATGGTGCAGCAAAAATTGAACCTTTTTTAAATCGAATTCTCGAGTTAGAACAACCAGGAGCAGCAATTACTGATCATGGCAATTTATATGGTGCTTTAGAGTTTTACAACTCTGCAATTGAAAAAAAACTTAAACCAATAATTGGTTATGAAGCATATGTAATTTCTGATAGTCGATTTGAAAGACCAGATCGTAAAAATAATAAGAGATATCATTTAACTTTGTTGGCAGAAAACACTGTAGGGTATTGGAATCTTGTTGAAATGGCAAGTAGAGCGTTTACTGAAGGTTATTATTATAAGCCAAGAATCGACTATGAATTATTAAAAAAATATAGTGAGGGAATAATTGCTTTATCTGGTTGTCTTGGTGGAGAAATAGCTCAATTACTTGCACCCGATGGATCTGTTGAGGAAGGAAATCAAGGTCAAACAAGAAGCTTTGATGATGCATTGAAGAAAGCAGAATTCTATCAATCTATTTTTGGAGAAAATAATTTTTTCATAGAACTCCATAAACATGGCATCAAACAACAAGAAGATATACTTCCCGATTTGCTAAAGATTTCAGAAAAACTATCAGCTCCACTCGTGGCAGCAAATGACTCTCACTACGTACATTCTGATGATGCTTCAGCTCATGATGCGTTACTTTGTGTTCAAACCAATGCAACTTTAGATGATGAAAATAGATTTAAATTTGATGGCAGCGGATTTTATATAAAATCATCTGAAGAAATGCGAGATTTATTTCCAAATGAAGAATTTCCTAATGCGTGTAACAACACATTAAAAATATTAGATAGAGTTGAATATGAATTTGAAAAAGACACATACTATTTACCCGATTTTCCGATAGACGACAGCAACAAAAATGTTGATGAGTATTTAAAGGATAAAGTTTATCAGGGAGCTGAAGATCTTTATGGTGAGCTTACATCTGAACTTGAAGAAAGAATAAATTATGAGCTAGAAGTCATTGAGTCAATGGGATTTGCATCATACTTTTTGATTGTTGGAGATCTCATAAATTATGCAAAATCAAATGGAATTAGAACTGGTGCAGGTAGGGGATCAGCAGCTGGTTCAATAGTGTCGTACTGTTTAGGAATAACTGGAATTGAACCACTAAAGTACGGTTTGTTATTTGAACGTTTTTTAAACAAAGGAAGAAAAGAACTTCCTGATATCGACATGGATTTTGACGAAAGATATAGAAACGATGTTATAGATTATGTTTCAAAGAAATATGGACACGACAGAGTTGCTCATATTATTACATTTGCAACAATTAAAGCAAAACAAGCAATCAGAGATGCTGCACGTGTTTTAGGTTTACCTTTTTCATCTGGAGACAAAGTAGCCAAGCTTATGCCGCCAATGATACTTGGAGTTTCTGCAACACTTGGAGAATGTTTAGATTCAAATGAAACAACTCAAAATGGGTATAGCAAGGAATTTTACTCCGCTTCTTCAGAGCTCAGAAAACAATATAAAGAAAGTGAAGAAGTTAAGAAAATTATTGATATCGCATTAGGCCTTGAGGGACTTCGAAGACAAGATGGAATTCATGCAGCTGCTGTTGTGATTTCTCCAGACAAAATCACAAACTTTTTACCTATACAACAAAAAGGAGAGGGAGCAGAACTCGTTACACAATACGAGATGCACACTGTTGAGCAACTTGGTTTGTTGAAAATGGACTTTTTAGGTCTTCGAAATTTGTCCATTATTGATAGAGCAATTGAACTAATTGGTGATAAAGATTTGGATATTGACAATATACCTTTGGATGATGAACCCACATTCGATTTGTTCTCACAAGGTAAAATGACAGGCGTATTTCAGTTAGAAAGCAGAGTTGCACAGTCCATTGCTAGAAGCCTTAAACCGAAAAGATTTGAGGATTTGGTTGCTTTGGTTGCACTCATAAGACCTGGTCCATTAGGTGCAGGAATGCACACTGAGTTTGCAGACAGAGCAACAGGAAGAAAAGAAATAGAATATTTGCATTCAGATTTGAAAGAAATTTTAGAAGAGACTTATGGAGTGATACTTTACCAAGAACAGGTAATGCAAATAGCCCAAAGAATATCTGGATTTGAACTTGATGAAGCTGATGATCTAAGAAAAGCGATGGGAAAAAAGATTCCAAAAGTTATGGAACAACAAAGAAATAAATTTACTGAAGGTGCACTAAAAAATGGTTACTCTGAACAGTTTTCCGTCGAACTTTTTGATCAGATAGCATATTTTGCTGGATATGGTTTTAACAAAAGTCACTCAGTTCCATATGCTTTACTGGCATATCAAACTGCATTTTTGAAAGCAAATTATCCTGCAGAGTATCTTTCAGCTTGTTTAACCGCAGTAAAAAGGGATAAAGATAGAACTGCAATCTTTTTATCCGAAGCAAGGGAAATGAACGTAAAAGTAAATACTCCCGATATAAATTTAAGCCTCGAAGACTTTTCTGTGAACGACGGTGAAATTTTATTTGGTTTATCTGCAATTAGAAACGTTGGAGACATTACAGCTCAAAAAATAATAATTGAACGCGACGGGTCCAAATTTGAAAGTATCCAAGATTTTTTATCTAGGATCGAATCAAGATCCCTTAATAAACGAGGTGTTGAAGCTTTAGTTCAAGGTGGTGCATTTGATAAGTTTGGTTTTCCAAGAAAAGGTATCTTTGAAAAAATTCCAGATTTAATTGAAGATGCAAAAGAATTAAAACAAAATAAAAACAATTCACAAGGTTCTTTGTTTGATTTAAACGACAATGTTGACAATGAAACAATTATTGAAAACATCGAATGGGAAAAGAAGGAATATCTTGATAGAGAAAGAGAAATGCTTGGCTTCTTTGTAAGCGAAGACCCGTTAGATGGTTATGGTGAAGTTTTACGATCTGAATCTACACATTCAATAACTGATTTACTAGAGTTCGGTGAGGATGAGGAGGTAAATGTTACTATATCTGGTCTATTTTCCAATGTTCAAAAAAGGGTTTCAAGAAGAGGAAATCCATGGATTCAATTTGATGTTCAAGACATAACCGGAACAGTAGGAGTTTTGTTATTTAATAAGCTAGTTGATAAGTTTAACAATGAAATTGATGGAGAAAATTACCTAAAAGTCTCTGGAAGTTATGTTGGTGGATCAGAAAATATTATTAGAGCACGAGATCTAGTACTTATCGAACCATCGAAAATGTTAAATGACATGGATACCACTCCAATGCGAATTTCAGTTGAAGAGGAGATACTTGATAAACAAAATCTCTTGTTATTAAAGGAGTTGCTCCAAAAATATCCTGGTAATTCAAAAGTAGAACTGGAAGTTAACTCACGTGAGGGGGTTAAGTTACTCGAATTAAAATCGATCAAAATAAAAAAAACTCAACAACTTAAAAATGAAATTAATACATTACTTACTAAGTAGTTAAAATTTAATCATGTCCTTTAATGTTGAAGAATTTATAAATAGGTTCAAAGACAGAGCAAATGCTGTTAAAGATAGACCAATGCCTCCAATCGGTGGGGATGAGAGAATGCAGTTTATGAAACAGGCTGAGTTGGATTATCAAGATTATATGATTATTTCAGACTCAGAATTTGAAATAACTGATGAATATTTAATATTTAAATATAAATTAGATAATTAAGTTAAATCTTTACCCATTGGAAATATTTTATTTATAACCTCAGCACAAGCCTTGGCAATTTCCATGTGTTCTTTTTGTGTACCGTTAGCTTCTCTAAGTTGAATGTAGTGAATCCAACTTCTTAAAGTGCCATTCATATAAATACGACTAACAGTATTCCCTTCAGGTAAAACCGATCTTGCTTGTTCTTTTGCTATGCCGTTTTCAATTGCCCAATTGTAAACTTCTTTAGCATTTTCGATTAAGCTATTTTGCAATTTTTCCCATTCATTAATTATCTTCTCATCTTCTGTCTCCACAGAGTTCTGTCTGTTTTTTGGATCTTGTAATCTTGCCTCTCTAATAACAAACTCTAAATCTTCAACAGGATTTGCATATCTTTGACTAAATTCTTGAAAGCTGAATGATCTATGACGAAGAATTTGTCTAGCTATATCCCTTGTTGTTTCAATCTCAAGACAAGCACTTACCATTTCTAGTGGTGACCAATGTGCATTTTTAATTAAATAATTAATTAATTTTTCACTTGTTTCAGTATTCAACTGGTTTGATGGATTTGAAACTCTCGCACAAAAAGCAACAAGCTCCTGTGCATTATCTATTCCTTCATCACTAATAGAATCAGTTGGCTTTGAATAACTTATTAACTTTACTTTCATTTCAATTAATATATTAAAATAATTTAATTATGTTTTTATTAAGAGTAGTAGTTTTTCTAATTTTAGTATCGTTAGTTGTCATTCTCGCATATCCACTTTTAATTATTTTCAATCTTGCAAATGGTGGTGATGGGTTCGGTCTTTGTAGTGATCTAATTACCTGTGAAATTCCATTTCTAGAAGGACCAAGAATTCTTGTTATTTTAATTATTACTTTTTTCTTTTTAGTCGCTGTTTTGAGAGCAATAATGAAATATTTGAACAGTATTAATAAGGAACAAACTATTCTTTAATTACATAAAATATTGAAATTAATATAACAATCACCCCGAGCCAATTAATTAAATTTAAAACTTCTCCAACAAAAAAAACACCTATTAGTAAAGCAAAAACTCCTTCTAATCCAAATAATAAAGATGCTGTAGATGCATTTATACTTTTCTGTCCAAATAGTTGAAGATAAAACGCACAAAAATTCACAACAAATCCTAAAAATAAGATTGGAAATATAAAATCGCTAGCTGAGCCTAAGTTTGTAAAGTTTAAAAAGGGTAAGCAAAAAATCGCCCCTGATAATGATTGTATGAACATCAATTTTGAAATGCTCATATTTTTAATATATCTTTCAACCATAACTATATGTAAGGCATATCCAGTTGCACAAATTAATGTAAATAAATTACCAAATAATTGATCTAAATCGTTTAAAGCAATTAATAAAATTCCAAAAAAACCTGATACTGATCCAATTAAATTTTTTCTCTGAATAGTTTTGCTATTTATAAATTTTGAAAAAATAGGTGTTAAGACAATATAAAACCCTGTCACAACTCCAGAATTAATCGTTGAAGTTGTTTCAAGACCAATTGTTTGTGTTATATAGCCAATCCATAAAAATACACCCATAAGCAAGCCAGGAAATATGTAGGTTTTTTCAGGAATTCCACCAATGATTAAAAATAACATTGCTGCAATAATGTATCTCAAGAAAACTACATTTACAGGACTAATTGAAGTAATTAAATCTTTTACAACAGCAAAGGTTGATCCAAATAATAAAGCGGATGTAACCAAAGCTATAATTGCAATATTTTTATTATTTAAAATCATCCGAATAAGTGAACATTAATATCTTGTATAAAATAATGATATGAAAAAACAAGATAAGGTAAAAAAAATTCATAAAATTTTAGATGAACTTTATCCAAAACCTCAAAAACCATTAAATCACAAAGATGCTTATACGTTATTAATTGCAGTTTTGTTATCAGCAAGATGTACTGATAAAAAAGTAAATGAAGTTACTCCTGAACTGTTTAAGATCGCAGATAATCCAAAAGACATGTCCAAAATAGATGTCAGGACGATAAGAAAAATCGTCAAACCTTGTGGACTTTCACCACAGAAGTCAAAAGCAATATCAAATCTATCAAAAATCTTAGTAAAAAAATATAATGGAAAAGTACCAGACAACTTTGATGATTTAGAATCTCTTCCAGGGATCGGTCATAAAAGTGCATCTGTTGTGATGGGCCAAGCTTTTGGAGTCCAAACATTTCCAGTTGATACTCATATTCATAGACTTGCTTGGAGATGGGGGCTTTCTACAAGGAGAAGTGTTGAGCAAACTGAAAAGGATTTAAAAAGATTATTTCCAGAAAATTCATGGAATAAACTTCATTTACAAATTATTTTTTTTGGAAGAGAATATTGCCCTGCGATTTCACATAAAAAAGAATTATGTCCAATATGTAGCAAGTATGGAAGAAAAGATTTGAAATAAATGGAAGTCAATTTTTTTATTGCGTTTATATTTGGGTTTTTATCATTTGTTTCTCCTTGTGTTCTTCCCCTTGTGCCTGGTTATCTGGCTATATTTTCAGAATCAGAAGATGACATTAAAACTCGCTTATTTGGATCAGTACAATTTACATTAGGATTTTCTTTAGTTTTCATCTCGCTTGCAGCTATAGCAACAAATATAGGATCTTTTTTTAGCAGAAACTCTGAATCTTTGTCTAGGGTAAGTGGTTTAATAATCATATTTTTTGGCCTAATGTTAATGATTCCATCTTTAAACAATAAGTATTTTTATAGTTCGAATTACATAGATATTAAAAACTTTAATAGAATGAAAAATTTTGTTCTTGGTCTAACGTTTGCTTTTGGATTTACACCATGCATTGGCCCTGTGTTAGGAGCACTTCTAACACTTTCTTCAAGTAGTAACACAATTAACCAAGGGATATCGCTATTAATCTTTTACTCTTTTGGATTAGCGATTCCATTTATTTTGTTACCAATATTTTCAACAAAGGTAAATTTGAAATCAAAAATATTTACTTTTTTCAAAAGATACTCTTCTTATATATCAGGAACAACATTGGTTGCAATAGGTGCACTTATTTTTTCTGATAGAATGTACATACTTGCTTCTTTCTTTCAAGACATATTCATTCGTCTCAACTTAGAGCGTCTAAGTAATATTTAATTATGACTTCAAATATTCAAACTGAAAAGGTTTTAAAAATTACTGGTAGTGATAATGTAACATTCCTTGACTCTATAATTTCAAATAATATCGAAGTAGATAGCATCAAGCCCTCATTTTTACTCGGACCCGATGGAAAAATTAATCATTGGTTTTTAATAGAAGAAAAAAACAAAGAAGTATTTGTATATCAAGACAAGAGAGAATTGAATTTTATATTGGATAGTTTGAGAAAATATGCCATAAGAATTGACTGTAATTTTGAAATTGAAGACAGCAAAATTACTTTACAAGTTGATCTTGATAAAGCAACATTTAAAACAATTGAAACGAAAGAAGAGTCAGTCTCTTGGAGTGATTTTGAATTAAATAACGAACTACCCACTAAAGAAATAGTAAATACTGGCCTACTGCCCAATGAAACAAAATGGTTAGATTTCTTTGTTGATTTTGAGAAAGGATGCTTTCTTGGACAAGAACAAGCATCAAGAATAAAATTTAGAGGAAAGTCTAGAAGAATGCTTGTTACAAATGAATCAGGTATTCAAGAAATAATAAAAATTTGAAAATGGACCGTTGTGATTATTGTGGAAGAATTTTACACATTAATAGATCTGATAAATATTTTCTCTGCTCTAAAAAATGTAAACAAAAATTTAAAAATAAGAGTGATATTTTAAATACAAATAAATTTGTTCTTAATTTAGTAAGCAAGGAATGGATTTCAGTGAATGATATTGTTTTATCAAATACAAATAAATTTGAAATTGTCTCATCAATCTCCAGATTAATTTATTTTGAAAAAAAATTAATTAAGAAGGAAAAAGGTGAAATTAACTTAAAAACAAATATATCTATAAAGAAAAGATAGCACCTTTATCATATCGTTTTAGAGAGAATTGAACTATTGGTCCAACAACTATAACCATAAATATTGTTCCGTATCCATATGAACCGCCAAGTAAAACTCCAGTTAAGAATGCTGTGAAATCAATTCCGATTCTTGTTGCTCGAACACTTGGGCCTCGCTTTGCAATGCCTGTCATAATTCCATCTCTTGGACCAGGACCTAATCCTGAACCTATGTATATTCCAACACCCATAGCAAATAGCACGGTTCCAAAATATAGGTATATATGTCTTATCCAAATTTCTTGAGGCGTTGGTATGAAATACATTGTTAAGTCAAGTACATTTCCAATAGTTAAAATGTTTAGAATCGTGCCAAGAAATGGCTTTTGTTTCAGTGGAATCCAACCTAATAAAACAATGAATCCAGTAATTACCCCGGCAAAGCCAATTCTTACATTTATTAACTGACTAAAACCATCATGGAATACATCCCATGGGTTAAGTCCTAACTTAGCCTCTATCGTAAACGCAAGACCTATTCCACATAGAAACAGGCCGAAGAAACATTGTGGAAGCCTCTTTAAAATTTTCTTACTCATTAATTATGAAAATTTGTTCAAGATAAGGGATATTCTCTGGACATAGTTCATAAATTGATTGAAACCTTAGAATTGGAATGATTCTATTTTTTTCATCGACAATGATCTCGTTATTAATTAATTCATTCCTAATAAGATTTTCTGAAGTCTCTACATCAGTCCAATCCACAGAAGATATGCATATATTTTTTCCTATATTAATTAAAGTATTTTCAGGAATGTTATCTAGAGTATCTTCAGCATCTGCAATTCTAATTTGTTCAACAAATTCACTTCCAAATGAATCACTTGAAAAATTTTGATAAATTATAAATGAAATACTTAGGATTATAAAAACTATCACACTTATTAAAGGAATTTTCTTCACACTACATTATTGTCCATTAAATATTTTAGTTTTTAAAATGTACCCGGAGGGGGAGTCGAACCCCCACATCCGAAGATACTGGATTTTGAGTCCAGCGCGTCTGCCAATTCCGCCATCCGGGCCTATCTAAAGATTATATTTGATATATATAAAATAAGAGAATTTATTTTTTAAGTTTAAAATGGTGAAGTGATAGTTCTCATAGATGGTTTCAGTGTTGCGTTTAGAGCTTTTTATGCACTACCAGAGACCTTAATGACTTCAACTGGAACGCCTACAAACGTTATACATGGTTTTTTATCCATGATTAATAAAGTCGTAAATGATTATGATCCTAAACAAATAATAATTACGTGGGATCTACCAGGAAAAACATTTAGGAATGACATATATAAAGAGTATAAAGCAAATAGGTCTCCAGCACCTGACAACTTTAACGTTCAAATTCCTTTATTACATGAACTCATTGAATCATTTAATATTCCACAAGTTTCAGTTGAAGGACATGAGGCTGATGATGTTTTAGGCTCTTTATCCAACCTTTTTAATCAAAATAATGAAAATGTATTGATAGTGACTGGAGATAGAGATACTTTTCAACTAATAACAAAAAAAACAAATATTTTATATACAAAAAGAGGGATTTCGGATACTGATAAAGTAGATGAATCATTTTTTAAAAATAAGTTTGGCATTAAGCCATCACAATACATAGAGTATTTAGCTTTAAAAGGTGACCCTTCTGATAACATACCTGGGCTTGCAGGGGTGGGAGAAAAAACAGCAATTTCACTTCTCCAACAGTATGAGAATATTGACAGAATATATAAAAACCTTGAAGAGTTAACTCCTAAGTTGAAAAACTCATTTGAAGAAAATAAAGAAATTTTATTTATAAGTAAGGAGTTAGCAACTATAAAAACTGATTTAGATCTGGAATTGCCAACAGTAAAAACTAGCGAAACTGCATATTTATCTGATCAGGTATTACTTGAAGCTCAAGAAAAAGTCTTAAATCTAGAACTTAATAAATACACAATATCTCAAGATGAAAATATCGAGGTAGAGAATGAAAATGATTCAAAAGAAGATATATCTGAAAATAAAAACATAGAAGGTAAAGCATACTTACTAAATTTTGAAGAAGAGATATATTTCATACAAAAAGATAGTTTTGGAAAATATATTGGCAAAATTTCAGATCTAAAGAAATTAGTATTCTTAAACTCCCAAAGTATTTTGGAAATAATAGATGAAAAAATTAATTTTGAAGAGGCAGAGGCATATGATTGCATTTTATTTCTAAAAGATCCAAGCATAAGGCCTGATAATCTTTTAAGTATTTGTAAGCATATCAATAGAACATCAGGTCTAACTAAGAAGTCAGAAGTTTATGAATATCTTCAATTTTTCCAAAAAAATATTGAATTTATTGACAAAGAAATTAGTAAATTTAGAAAAGATAAAAAACTAAATCTAATCTATGAAGATCTAGATTATCCAATGTTAAAAATTTTAGATTCAATGAATAAGAAGGGTGTAAGAATATCATTAAAAAAAATTGAGATACTTTCAGAGGAGATAAATCATGAATTAGAAAATTATAAAAACGCTATAAAGTCAATCACAAAAAAAGACTTTAATTTAAATTCTCCAAAACAACTATCTGAAATTCTTTACGAAGACATGAAATATCCTGTTCTTAAAAAAACTCCAAAAGGAGCACCATCGACTGATGCATCAGTCCTAGAAGAGCTCTCAAAATCTCATGAGCTTCCAAAACTAATTTTAAAATATAGAGAGTATGAAAAGTTACGCTCTACATACATCGAAGGCTTAAAAAATGAAGTTGTTAAGAATAGAGTACATACCAGTTACAATTTATTTGGAACAACAACAGGCCGTCTTTCTTCAGAAAAACCAAACTTACAAAATATTCCAAATAAAACAGACATGGGTCAAAGAATAAGAGAATTTTTTATCGCAGATTCTAAGCATGTTTTTGTTATTGCTGATTATTCACAAATAGAGTTGAGAGTTCTCGCTCATTTAAGTAACGATAAATCAATGATTGATATGTTACAAAATAGAGAATCTGATATTCACTCAGAGACTGCTTCAAAAATTTTTCAAACAAATATTGAATCTGTAACAAAAGATATGAGAAGAAAGGCTAAGGAAGTTAATTTTGGTTTAATTTATGGAATGGAATCGTTTGGTCTCTCTAAAAGCTTAAATATTTCAAAAAAAGAAGCCGAGGAGCTAATAGAAGCATACTTTTCACAATTTCCAAAGATAAAAGGTTTTCTTGACAAAATAGTCGATGACGCAACCACAAACACCTTTACCGAAACGCTATATGGTAGAAAAAGATATATTAAAGAATTAGCATCATCTAACTTTCAGTTAAAAGCAATGGGAAAAAGAATTGCTATGAATGCACCTATACAAGGAACAGCTTCAGACATTATGAAAATTGCAATGATAAAGCTTAATAAAGAAATTCAAAAAATAAAATCAACCGATCTTCTTTTACAAATACATGATGAGATTATTATTCAGACACCCAAAGAATCTGCCAATAAAGTATCAAAGATAGTTAAAAAGGAGATGGAGGGTGCTTCTAAATTAAAAGTTCCACTTTTTGTTGATATAAAAGAAAATATAAACTTATCAAATTTAAATTAATTACTTGCAAATTACACAAATATGTTATCCTAAGAAACGCAATACTATGATTGGAATTAATAAAACATATGTCAGATAGCCAAAATGAGGCAGTAAAGCCAATCAATGACGTAACCCTTCCTGAAGACATCAGCCCTGATGATTTTCCAGAATTATTAGAACAAACACTTGTATCTTTTAAAAATGGTGATGTTATTGAAGGGACCGTGGTCAGGATTGACAGAAATGAAGTAATGGTTGATGTTGGTTATAAGTCCGAAGGTGTAATTCCATCCAGAGAATTATCAGTTAGAAAATCAATAAATCCTAACGAAGTATTTAATGTTGGTGATAAAGTACAAGCTCTTGTTCTTGAAAAAGAAGATGATGAAGGAAGGCTAATTTTATCTGTAAAAAGAGCAATATATGAAAAAGCCTGGGGAGACATTCAGACAATTTCAGATCAAAATAAGTCAGTAAAAGGAACAGTTATTGAATCCGTCAAAGGAGGTCTAATTGTTGATATTGGCGTAAGAGGATTTCTACCTGCATCATTGATAGATGTAAGAAGAGTCAAGGAGCTTAGTTCATATGTCGGTGAAGAGGTTGAAGCGAAAATATTAGAATTAGATAAACAAAGAAATAACATAGTTCTTTCGAGAAAAGCACATTTAGAAGAAGAACTTTCTGAAGAGAGACAAGGATTTTTAGGTGACTTACAAGTTGGCGATGTAAAAGATGGCAAGATATCATCTATTGTAAATTTCGGCGCATTTGTAGATATTGGTGGAATGGATGGACTTGTCCATGTTTCAGAATTGTCATGGAGACATGTTGAAAACCCAAATGAAATAGTAAAAGTTGGTGATGCAGTAACAGTTAAAGTTTTAGAAATTGATAATGATAAGGAAAGGATATCATTATCTATTAAACAGGTTACCGAAGATCCTTGGTTAGATTTTGAACTAAATTTTAATGAAGGAGATGTTGTAGATGGAGAAGTTACAAAAGTTGTACCTTTTGGTGCATTTGTAACAATAGGCAAAGGTGTTGAGGGACTGGTCCATGTTTCAGAAATCTCTGTAGATAAAATTGAATCTCCAGAACTTGCGTTAGCCATTGGACAAGGTGTAAAAATTAAAATTATGGAACTTGATATACCAAAGAGAAGAGTAAATCTATCAATTAAACAAGCCGATCCTAATTGGGAAGTTAAAGAAGAAGAAAAAAATAAGCCAAAAACTCACTCATCACAATCAGATGATAAACCTGCAGAAAGACAAACCGTTGAAGGTGTTGATGAATCCCTTGAAAATATATTGCAGGAACTTAAAGAAAGAGGAATTGGAAGTAATTAACAATTAAAGTTAAATTCTAATTTTCCTTAATCTTATATATATGTTTAAAAATGGAATAGTAATTACTGGACCTATTGGTTCTGGTAAATCAGAGGCTTTAAAAATAATTAAAAAACTAGGTTATCTTACAGTTGATCTTGATGTTATATCAAATGAAATCCTAGAAAGCGATGAAGGAATTAAATTTTTAGATTCAACTTTTCCTGATTGTATAAACGAAAATAGTATAGACAGAACAAGGCTGGCAAACATTGTTTTTAAAAACAAAGATCAATTAAATATACTTGAGAGCTTTTTACATCCAAAAGTACAAGAAAAATTATTATCTATTTTAGAAAAAAATGAGGGATTTACTTTTATTGAAGTATCAGCACCAAAAAGTGTTATAGACTTATTTAAATGTGTTGTGATTTGGAGTCCAAAAGAGGTACGCATAAAGAGATTGCTTGATAGAGGAATGGATGAAGAAGATATTACAAATCGAATAAATAACCAACCTAATGATGAGTGGTGGTACTCCATTGGTACACTGATTGAAAATAATAAAATCGAAGACTTAGAAAATAAATTAATTCATGAAATTCAAAAGTTATTATGAAAAAATTTAAAGTCATTTCGGAATTTACACCTAAAGGAGATCAACCTTCTGCAATCAAAAAACTAAAAAATGGTATAGACAATAATATTGACTTTCAAACATTAATGGGGATTACAGGTTCTGGAAAATCTGCAACTATTGCATGGCTTATAGAGGAAATTCAGAAACCCACTCTTGTTTTGGCACCAAACAAAGCTTTGGCTGCACAACTTGCAAATGAATTTAAACAATTTTTTCCTGAAAACAGGGTTGAGTACTTTGTTTCTTACTATGACTATTACCAACCAGAAGCATATGTACCTCGAACTGATACATTTATTGAAAAAGATGCAAACATAAATGAGGAAATAGACAGGTTAAGACACGCTGCTACAAGTGCTCTACTTTTGAGAAATGATGTTATAGTAGTTTCCTCTGTTTCTTGTATTTATGGTCTTGGTTCTCCTAAAGAATATAAAAATAAAATAATCCCAATAATCCAAGGTAATGAATTTGATTTAGATGATTTGATAAGTCAGCTTATAAAACAACAATATATTAGAAATGACCTCGTAGTAACAAGAGGAACATTTAGATTAAAAGGTGATACATTGGATATATTTCCCGTCTACGAGGAAACAATATTTAGAGTTGAATTTTACGGTGATGAAATTGAAAAAATATCACGTATTGATCCAGTAACTGGTGAAATACTTGAAAAACTAAGTGAGTTAGCAATATTCCCCGCATCTCATTATGTGACATCTGATGATGAAAGAAAAAGTGCATTAAAAGAAATTGAAACTGATTTATCTAAGCAAATTGCAAAATTTGAGAGCGAAAATAAGTTATTAGAAGCACAGCGTATAAAACAAAGAACAATGTTTGATTTAGAAATGTTAACTGAATTAGGTGTATGTTCCGGAATTGAAAATTATTCAAGATATTTCGACGGAAGAAAACCTGGCGAAGCACCATATACATTGATTGATTTTTTTCCAAAAGATTTTCTAATGGTTGTCGATGAAAGTCATATTGCAATACCTCAGATTAGAGGCCAATATGAAGGCGATAAATCAAGAAAATCAACACTTGTAGATTATGGATTTAGATTGCCAGCTGCATTGGACAATCGACCATTAAAATTTGATGAGTGGAAAAATAAAGTAAACTCAACTGTTTTAGTTTCGGCTACTCCTGGAAAATGGGAAAACGAAAATTCTGAAATTTTTATTGAGCAAATTATTAGGCCTACAGGATTATTAGATCCAAATATTTTTGTTAGACCAACCAAAAATCAAATTGAAGATTTATTAAGTGAGATAAAATCAGTTATTGATAATGGTAATAGAGTATTAGTCACGACTCTTACTAAAAAAATGAGTGAGGCACTAAGTGACTATTTTTTAAAAATGGGAATTAAAACAAGATATCTTCATTCAGACATAGATACTTTAGAAAGAATTGAAATCCTAAGGGATTTAAGAAAAGGTGAGTTTGATGTTTTAGTTGGTATTAATTTACTCAGAGAGGGATTAGATTTACCAGAAGTCCAATTGGTAGCCATTATGGATGCTGATAAAGAAGGTTTTTTAAGATCTGAGACCAGTCTTATACAAACAGTAGGAAGAGCTGCAAGAAATAAAGATGGATATGTCATTATGTACGCTGATAAAGTTACAGACTCAATAACTAAATCTGTTAATGAGACAAAAAGACGAAGAGAAATTCAAAAACAACATAATGAGAAATACAACATCAATCCAACTACGGTAAAGAAAGAAATCACTGATATTCTAGAAATAGTTGAGAGAAATAGACCTTCTAAAGAAGATATATCATTTAGATCAAATATAAATCTAAAAAATGCATCGAGAGAAGATTTATACAAAATTTCAAAAGACATAGAAAAAGAAATGAAAGTAGCTGCAGATTTATTAGAATTTGAAGTCGCTGCTAGATTAAGGGACGAATTAAAAGAAATAAAAAAAGAAATAATGGAGCTTCCTAGTTAATGAAAAATGAGTATTTAAAAGTTAAAGGTGCAAAAGAACATAATTTAAAAGATATCAGTGTTGATATACCTAAAAATCAATTGGTAGTAATAACGGGTCTATCAGGCTCGGGAAAATCTTCTTTAGCTTTTGACACAATATATGCAGAAGGCCAAAGAAGATATGTCGAGAGTTTATCTGCATATGCACGTCAATTTCTTGGCCAAATGGAAAAACCAAATGTCGAACAGATTGAAGGATTATCTCCAGCAATAGCAATTGATCAAAAAACGTCTTCAAGAAGTCCTAGATCAACAGTTGGAACTGTGACTGAAATCCATGACTATTTAAGGCTTTTGTGGGCAAGAATAGGGATTAGTTATTGTCCAAATTGTGGATCAAAAATCGAGAAACAATCAACTGATTTTATCGTAAATCAAATATTAGAGATTGGAGAAGACATAAATGTAGAGATACTTGCACCAGTTGTAAAATCACGAAAAGGTGAATTTGAAACATTGTTTAAAGATCTTCTAAAACAAGGGTTCAGTAGAGCTTATGTTGACGGGGAACTTATAAGATTAGATGAAGCCAAACGACTAGATCGATATTTTAATCACAACATATCAGTTGTTGTCGATAGAGTAAAAATAAAAAAAACAGGTGGTAGGAGATTGCCACAATCTGTTGAAGCAGCAATAAATCTTACAAATGGTTTGATTGATGTAAAAATCGATGAAGAAATTAAAAACTTTAGTCAAAATCTTGGCTGTAAAGAATGTGGAACTTCTTATGGAAAACTTGAACCCAGAGATTTTTCATTCAACTCACCATTTGGTGCTTGTGAGTCATGCAACGGGATTGGTATTAATTATGAAATAGATGAAAACTTGCTTATTAAGGATTCCGAGCAAGCAATTGATGACAATGTTTTTCCTGAAATGTCAAAGAGAAAATATTTTCGCGCTCAAATATATGGTGTTTGCGAATATTTCAATATACCTAGAAATATTCCATACAAAGATTTATCTGACAATGATAAATATATACTGCTGTTTGGATCAGATGGTATAAAAACTCCTATAAGATATACAAACAGATTTGGAAATTCCAGAACATGGGAAAGAGCTTTTCCAGGAGTAATCCCATTGTTTAAAAAAATATACGAAGAAACTGACTCAGACCATAGAAGAGAATATTATATGCAATTTATGAGAGAATTGCCATGTAGCGATTGTGAAGGTGAAAGATTAAATTCACGGTCAAGAAATGTAAAAGTAAAATCACTAACACTTGGCGAGTTTAACAAATTATCAATTCAAAAAGCCAGCGAAATAATTCAAAATCTCAAACTTACAGGAAACGAAAAAGAAATAGCTGAGACAATACTTAGGGAAATAAATGAAAGATTGCTTTTTCTTAATGAAGTTGGACTTAGTTACTTACAGTTAAATAGAGGTGCGGCTACTTTATCTGGTGGTGAAGCACAAAGAATTAGATTAGCCACTCAAATAGGATCCGGTTTGACGGGTGTGCTCTATGTTTTGGATGAGCCTTCCATCGGCCTCCACCAGTCTGATAACAAAAAATTAATAGAAACTTTACTTAGGTTAAAGAATTTAGGAAACACAGTGCTTGTTGTTGAACATGATGAAGAAACAATGAGAAGTTCAGATTTTATTATTGATATCGGTTGGGGAGCAGGTGAAGAAGGTGGAAATATAGTTGCCACAGGTGACTGTGAATCAATATCCAAAAATAAAAAATCTATTACTGGTCAATACTTATCAGGAAAACAGATTGTTCCATATCCCAAAAATAGAAGAAAAGGTAACAATGAAAAAATTGTTGTACGAGGAGCAAAAGAAAATAACCTAAAGAATTTAACAGCTGAATTTCCATTAGGAAAATTTATTTCGGTTACAGGTGTATCTGGAAGCGGAAAATCCACTCTTGTCTCAGAAATTCTATCAAAAGCAATTCAAAACGAATTTAATCGTAAAAACTGGAATCCTCCAGGTATTCATAAAAGCATTAGTGGCTTAAATTATATTGACAAGTTAATTGAAATAGATCAATCTCCAATTGGTCGTACACCAAGATCAAATCCTGCTACTTATTCAGGAGTATTTGACATGATACGTTCTTTATATTCACAAACTGAAGAAGCCAAGATTAGAGGATATAAACCTGGTAGGTTCTCATTTAATGTTCCTGGTGGAAGGTGCGAGCTATGTAAGGGAGACGGGACAATAAAAGTTGAGATGTATTTTCTACCTGATGTCTATGTAATGTGTGAAGATTGTAACGGTTCAAGATATAATAATGAGACTTTAAATATTCGTTGGAAAGGCAATACTATTGCTGATATATTAAATTCAACTGTTGAAAATTCACTGAAAATCTTTGAAAACCAGCCCCAAATTTCAAGAATTATTAAAACATTAGATGATGTTGGATTGTCATATATTACATTAGGACAATCAGCTACGACTTTGTCTGGTGGTGAAGCACAGAGAGTAAAGCTTGCAAAAGAATTAAGTAAGAGATCAACAGGAAGAACCATGTATATCTTAGATGAGCCTACAACAGGATTACATTTTGCTGATGTTCAAAAGCTTTTAGAAGTTTTACATATGCTTGTTGACAAAGGCAATACAGTATTAGTCATTGAACACAATCTAGATGTAATTAAAAACTCTGATTGGGTAATTGACTTAGGTCCTGAGGGAGGAGAAAATGGTGGAAAAATTGTCTCAGAGGGTACACCTGAAAGTATCGCTACTGATAAAACCTCTCTGACAGGGCATCATTTAAAGTCAGTCTTATAATGCAAAAAATAGATATCAAAGAAATTCCGACAAGTCCAGGTATTTATATTTTCAAAGATGAGTATGAAGAACCTTTATATGTTGGAAAAGCAAAAAATCTAAGAAAAAGAGTTCCATCATACTTTAGAGAAAAATCTTCTTGGAAAATAAAAAGACTTGTAGCTGAATCAAAAGACTTAAGTTTTGTTGTATCTAAAAATGAGGCAGATGCATTACTTGCCGAGTATTCTTTTATTCAAGAATATAAACCAAAGTACAATGTACAGTTCAAAGATGACAAATCCTATCCATACGTAACATTATCCAATGAAGAATGGCCTAGGGCATATATATCAAGACGAATAAGTCAAAGAAATAAAAACTTTGGACCGTTCCCTTTTATCGGCTCAGCTAGGCGTTCACTAGATCACTTAATAAATATATTTCCTGTAAGGACTTGTTCTAAAAATGTCTTTGAAAGACACCAAAAACTAGAAAAAGCTTGCTTGCTCTATGACATCAAAAAATGTGCAGGACCATGTATTGGCGCTATAAGTGAAACAGATTATAAAGAATTAACAGGTAAATTAGAAAATTTTTATTCTGGTAAGTCAGATCAGTATATTGATGAAAAAGTAAATGAAATGATGACTTTCTCTAAAAATCAAGAATATGAAAAAGCACAACAAGCAAAAAATATAATTTCGCATCTTGAAAACGCAAGAACTACACAAACACTTATGGTTGCTGATAAAAAATCTGTCGATGTAGTGGGTATTGATATAAGCAATTTTGACGTTGTGATTTCATGTCTGTTGATTAGAAATGGGAGAATAATTGGAGAGGTTAAAAAGACACTTGAACCAATTGATACAGAGCAGTACGAAGAATATCTACCACAAATTATTCTTTCAATTTTCTCAGAAAACCAACCATCGGATGAAATATTGGTGAGTCATAATTTTCCTTTTGTGGAAACAGTACAGAAAAGTTTATCAGACAAATGGGATAAAAGTATCGTGTTAAAAACACCTGTCAAGGGATGGAAAAAAGATCTTCTTGAAACTGCAATTTTAGATGCAAAAGAAATTAGAAGAGTTGTAAATTTTAGAAGAAGAACAGATCTTGAGTTCAGATCTCAATCTTTAGAGCAGTTAAGAAATAATCTAGACCTTAAACAGATTCCTTTTCGCATTGAAGCTTTCGACATCTCAAATTTAGGTGCCGAATACAGAGCTGGATCAATGGTTGTAATGGATGATGGAATTTGTAAACCTTCTATGTATCGCAAATTCCATATAAAATCATTTACTGGTCAGGATGATTTTAAATCCATGGAAGAAGTTTTGTTCAGAAGATTAAAAAGATTAATAAAACCTGATGAAAAAGATAAAAGTTTCAAACGTAAACCCGACTTAATTCTAATTGATGGTGGTAAAGGCCAATTATCATCTGCAAAAAGTGTAATTGATCATTTTGAGTTAGATATTGAAGTAATTGGTTTAGCTAAAAAGTTCGAGGAGATTTTTAAACCTAATCGTAAAGACCCATTTATTCTTGATAAAAGTTCTGAATCAATGTTTTTATTACAAAATATAAGAGATGAAGCACATAGATTTGCAATTACCGAAAATAGAAGACTAAGAATAAAAAATTTTGATGATCAAACATTATTGAGTATTAATGGCGTTGGCGTTAAATCATCAGATATCTTATTAAAAAGGTTTAAGGACGTTTCTAGGCTCTCAAAAGCCACATATGAGGAGCTGAGAGAAGTAGTTTCAGACAGTATAGCAAGGAAAGTATATTCATATTTCAATGGTGATTTTTAGATTATTTTGTACCAAACAATAATAAATTTTTCCATGTAAACAGAGGGCAATTAGAATATCATTAGATTAAATATGGTATCAAAACGCCCTGAAGTATTATTACTAGTTGGAATGTCGGGAGCTGGTCGCTCTGCAAGTGCTAATGTTTTCGAAGATCTTGGTTATTACGTGATTGAAAATTTACCAACCAATTTAATTCAATCAGTTGTTGAGTCCAATGATGTTGCTGAAACAAACAAGCAATTAGTTTTAACTGTAGACGCTAAGGAGAGCTCATCACAAAGTGAGTTAACTAAAAGTCTTGATAGGTTAAGTCAGTCTGGTGTGTTAACCAGAGTAATATTCTTGGATGCTGACAACGACACGCTTATAGAGAGATATGAAGAAAATAGACGTCCTCATCCAATGGCAAAAGACTCATTAGAACAATCTGTTAAAAATGAAAGAGAATTACTCAAGCCTATAAGAGAATTGGCTGACTTGGTTATTGATACATCTGATATGAATGTCCATGATTTGAGAAAAAGAATTATTGAAGGATTTCAAGGCACCGCCAGTAGTCAAGATCTAAAAATTTCTGTTACATCATTTGGATTTAAAAATGGATCTCCAAGGGACGCCGATTTGGTATTAGACGTTAGATTTCTTCCTAATCCACATTGGAGAGACGAGTTAAGAGATTCAACCGGACAAGCCCCTATGGTTAGAAATTATGTTCTCTCTTTTGAAGATGCTCAAACATTTCTTGATAAGACCAAAGATATGATTGATTTCCTTCTACCTCGTTTTACATCTGAAGGAAAGTCATATGTAGGTATTGCAATAGGCTGTACAGGTGGAAAGCATAGAAGTGTTGTTATGACTGAAGAAATTGGCAAATGGTTAAAAAGTGATGGTAAGGACGCAGTGATTATTCATAGAGATATGAAAGAATCATAATTGTTTAATTTAGATTACATTATTATCTTCAAACAATGAACAAGCTAAATAATCATACAGACTTAGGAGACGTTTTAATTAGGTCAGATTTAAATGTACCAATGATAAATAATGAAATTACTGATAAATTTAGAATTTCTAAATCAATCAACATTATTAATAGTATTTATGAATCCTCAAGAACAATTACTTTTACAAGTCATCTTGGTAGACCGAATAATAGTGACCCAAATTTCTCACTTATTAAAATAGCTGATGCAATGTCAGAGTTACTAGATAACGAAAAAGTAATGTTTATTGATGCAATTCACGGCGCAAAAGTTGAGGAGGCAATAAAAAATCAAAAATCAAAAATATTTCTTCTCGAGAACCTGCGATTTGATGAAGGCGAAATAAATAATAGTTTTGATTTCGCTGCGAATGTAACAAAGCCTTTTCAAACATATATTTTTGACGCATTTGGGGCAGCTCATAGAGAGCATGCATCAGTTGTAAGCTTTGGGAATTTTCTTAACTCTTATCAAGGACCACTGGTAAGTGAAGAATTAGAGGAATTAAACAAAATATTAAATACAAATAAATCTGGATATTCGGTTTTACTAGGAGGTGCAAAAATATCAGATAAGTTATCTTTAATTGAGAATTTACTTCCAAAAGTAGAAAAATTAATGATCGGCGGAGGAATGTGTTTCACATTTCTAAAAGCACTAGGTTATGAAATTGGCAATTCGATTTTTGAAGAATCGTTTGTTGCAAAAGCTAAATTTTTAATGGATTCAAAGTATGGAGACAAAATAGTATTACCTACTGATTTTGGAGTTACTGAATCCATTGAAAGTAATATTCGATCAAATATAAAAGTTGAAGATTTTCAAGAAAACCATATTGGAGTAGATATCGGAAATGAAACGTTGTCTGAATTTTCAAGTATATTAAATGCTTCAAAATATATTTTTTGGAATGGGCCGATGGGTATTTTTGAAATTGATGAATACAGTACTGGTACGAGAGAAATTACAAAAGTTATATCAATGTCTCAAGCATATTCCTCTGTTGGAGGAGGAGACTCTGTGAGTGCTATCAACAAGTTTTCTGACAGAAAAAACTTTAATCATATTTCTACTGGTGGTGGAGCCTCCCTAGAGTTTTTAGAAGGTAAAAAATTACCGGGAGTTAACATTTATAAACCACTTATAATTTAATAATGAAAAAAATAATTATTGGAAACTGGAAGCTGAATTTAGATCATTTAGAGGCTATACAGCTTTTTCAAAAACTAAATTACTCACTAAACAACGATGTAGACAAGAAAATTGATATTGTTGTTGCCCCTTCATTTACTTCACTTAGGTCTATTCAAACAATAATTGAAGCAGATAAATTAAATTTATTTTTATCATCTCAAAACGTTTCGGAGTTTGTTGAGGGCGCATATACTGGTGAAGTTTCATCCGAACAGTTAATAAAATTAAAAGTTTCTTATTGTATTGTTGGTCATTCTGAAAGAAGACAGCATTTTAATGAAACAGACGAGTCGATTAATTTAAAGGTCCATAATTTAATAAACAAGAAGATCACTCCAATAATTTGTTTTGGCGAAAGTATTGAGCAAAGAAACAGTGGTAAGTATTTGGATTACATAATCAAACAAGTTGATAGTGCTATAAAAGGACTTAGAAAAGATAAGGTTGATGAGATAGTTTTTGCTTATGAACCAATATGGGCAATTGGAACAGGGGAGACAGCATCATTACAAAATATAATAGAAGTAGTTTCTGAAGTTAAAAAATTTATCGAGTCCAAGCCTTTTTATAATGAAGAAAAAATAAAATTCGTATACGGAGGTAGTGTCTCACCAAATAATTCAGAGGAAATTTTAAACTCTAATATAATTAATGGTGCTTTGGTAGGTGGAGCATCACTTGATGTAGAACAATTTGTAAAAATAATTGAATCAATTGAATTATGAATTTAATTTTTGTAAGACATGGGCAAAGTGTTTGGAATTTAGAGAACAAATTTACTGGATGGGTTGATGTAGGATTATCAGAAAATGGGGTAAAAGAAGCTTCAAATGCCGGCGATTTATTAGTTAACGAAAAATTTACCCCTGATATTTGCTTTACGTCGTTTCTCAAAAGATCTATAGATACTGCTGATATTTTGTTAAATAAATATGAAAATAAATTAAATAACAATTTTCAATTGATTAGAGATTGGAGGCTAAATGAGCGTCATTATGGATCTTTACAAGGCTTAGATAAATTAAAAACTGCAAAAAAATTTGGAGAAGATAAGGTCCTTCAATGGAGAAGAAGTTTTAATATACAGCCACCACTAGCAAGTGAGAATTCAGAATTTGATCCAAATAATGACGATTTATATAAGGGTATTGATATTGAATTACCACGAGGAGAATCATTAGAGGATGTTGTATCAAGAGTTGAAAAGACATTGGAAACAATCATTGACAAAGCAAAAAATAACAATGTTTTAGTCGTTGCACACGGTAATAGTATTAGAGCTATTTTGAAGATAGTTGAAGATATTTCAGATNAAGATATTGTTAATGTAAATATTCCAACTGGAATACCATTGGCATTTAATGTTCAAGATGATAAAGTATCTAAAATTGGTTATCTTGGTGAACAAGAACAAATTAAAAAATTACAAAAAGAAGTTGAACAACAATCTAGAATAACAAAGGGTTAATTTATGGATACAGTAACAGCAGTACTAATAGCAGTTCATATTGTCGTATCGATAGCACTCATTGCTTTGGTCTTATTAAATAGTGGAAAAGGCGGCGGGTTATCTGATATGCTTGGTGGACCTGGTGCGTCTGGAAATATTGGCCAAACTCTTGCAGAGCGAAATTTAAGCAGAATAACAGCATTTGTAGCATTCTTGTTTGCTGTTACAACATTATCTTTATTTTGGTTTTTAGATTGACACAAGCGCGGGTGGCGGAACTGGTAGACGCGCAGGATTAAGGATCCTGTGGGGTAAAACCCGTGGAGGTTCGAGTCCTCTTCCGCGCACATATTTATGAATAAGTCTCAAGTTATTGGAATAATAAACGACCCTGAAGTTACATTAGGACATCTTGAAAAAAGAAACATAATTTTATTAAATGCTTGGGAGGTTAATTGGAGCGATCTGACACCAGAGTATAGTTATATCCTCTTAGGTGGTCATATGGGAGCATATGATACTTCTGATTATCCTTATTTGGAAGAAGAAAAGAAGTGGATTTCAAAAGCTGTAAATGATAACTATAAAGTTTTAGGTATTTGTTTGGGAGCTCAACTAATTGCAGACGCACTTGATGGAAAAGCATATCTTTCAGACAATATTGAATTTGGATTTAAAAAATTAGAGTTCTTGGATACAAATGTTATTTTTGAAGATTTCAAAAATATTGAAGTCTTTACATGGCATAGAGATACATTCAAACTACCTTCAAATGCAAAATTAATTGCTAAAACATCATTCCCTCAAATATATTCAATAAAGAAAACTTTCGGAATTCAATTTCATCCTGAGATAAACGAAAATTTATTTGAAAAATGGTACGTAGGTGAAAAAACTAAAAAAGAACTTGAAAATTTTGATATTGATAAGGAATTTAAGAGAATCAAAACAAACGAGTCCGAAATTTCAATTTCGGTGAATTCTTTATTTGATAAATGGATAGCTAGTTAAATGACTTTTTTAATATAAGTTGTACATAGTTATTTAATTCTTCAAATCGATCGTCTATTGAATTATGTGAAAGAAGTTTATTTCTCATCTCTATTGACATTGGTACTTTTGTACATAAATTCCAAAGACTAATAATTCTACTCTCAGTATCTATTTCAAAATCAGGTAATTGCATATCTAAACCTTGTTCAATCAACATACTTATTACTTTTTTTATGTCTGATTGTAGTTTTAATAATTCTTCTTCAGATGGGGGTAGACCAATATCTATGATTTCATCAACAAAACAAGTTGGATATTCCTTTTGAAGGTCTATATCAGATACTTTATGAATATCTATACATTGAACTATTACAAGCTGTTCAGCATTTGAAATGTCTTGATGTTCAATAATTTCAACTTCAGACACTATCTGTCCAGTGGACTCTAAATTACCACCAACACAAAATGTTGTTTGATTTTTTATTGAATCAGCTATCAGTAGCAAATATCTAGGTTCAAAAACTCTTAATGCTGATATTTCAGTAGGAAAATAATTAATACCAGCTCCAAAAAATGGGAATTCAACTATCATAATTTCTGGTATTTAGGATAAGGGATATTTAAAGATAATGAGAATTGAAGATGAGATTAAATTAACTTTTGATGATGTACTTATTAGGCCAAAAAGAAGTACATTAGTTTCAAGATCAGAAGTTATTTTAGAGAGAGATTTTAAATTTAAACATACTGATGTGACTTGGACGGGTGTACCAATTTTCTCTGCAAATATGGATACAACAGGTACATTCGAAACAGCAATAACTTTACAGAAACATAAAATGTTAACAGCTATCCACAAATTCTATTCTTTAGAAGAATGGGAAAACAATATCGAAAAATTAGATCCAGAATTTATTTCAGTAACAGTCGGTCAATCAGATGATGATTTAAATCTAGGAAAAAAAATATTTGAGTTAAACAACGACATAAAATATTTATGTATTGATGTTGCAAATGGATATAGAGAAGATTTTATTGATTCAGTAAAGAATTATAGAGAAACATTTCCTAACAAAATAATTATTGCAGGTAATGTTGCAACTCGAGAGATGACAGAGGCATTAATTCTTGCTGGTGCAGATATTGTAAAAATTGGAATAGGTCCAGGTTCTGTGTGTACCACTAGAAGTGTTGCCGGTGTGGGTTACCCTCAGTTATCTTCAATTTCAGAATGTTCTGATGCTGCTCACGGTTTAGGAGGTCATGTAATGGCTGATGGAGGTTGTAAATATCCAGGGGATATTTCAAAAGCTTTTGGTGCAGGAGCTGACTATGTAATGTTAGGCGGTATGTTTGCCGGACATAAAGAATCAGGGGGAGAGCTGGTTACAGATGATGATGGGATTCAATACAAAGATTTTTACGGAATGTCTTCGACAAAAGCCCAACAAACTTATTACGGTGATCTAGCTGAACACAGAGCTGCCGAGGGTAAGAAAGTAAGGCTTAAATATAAGGGTGACTTAGATAACACTGTTCAAAAGATATTAGGTGGAATGCGTTCAGCCTGTTCTTACGTTGGTGCGAAAAAACTCAAAGACCTACCAAAAAGCACTACATTTATAAGGGTTACTCAAACTACGAATGAAATTTACACAGAAAGCGAAAACAATTGAACATAACAGTTTATTCAAAAGATAATTGTGTATGGTGCGATCGAGCAAAAAATCTTCTCGCTTCTGTTGATTTATCCTATGATGAAATTGATTTATCTGATGATAATGAAAGACAAGCATTTTATAAAAAAGTAGGGGAAGGTATAAGTACAGTCCCTCAAATATATATTAATGATCAAAGGATTGGTGGTTTTCCACAACTTGTAACATGGTTTGAGGACAATGGCTTCTAACGGATCTTCGAAGACTGTTTTTCTAGCATTTTCAGTTAATTTTTTTATAGCTGGTGTGAAGACTGTAATTGCTGTTATAACGTCGTCATCTGCAATGTTTTCTGAAGCTGTACACTCATATGTTGATTCAGGCAATCAATTCATATTATGGTTTGGGATTAAACAGTCAAAAAAGCCAAACAAATTAATTTATCCTCTCGGAAGAGGTAAAGAAGAATATTTTTGGACATTAGTAGTCGCAGTGTTAATTTTTACTATTGGTGGACTAGTTTCTTTAGAGCATGGTATTGAAGCTTTATCTCATCCAAAAGAATTAAAAAACTTATTTATATCTATTGTTGTATTGTCAATGTCAATAGTTTTAGAACTCTATGTTCTTTATAAAGCAGTAAAAGAACTTAGGAGCAAATCTAAAACAGACACAACTTCTGTCTTTAAATTACTTAAAGAATCAACAGATGGACCTTTGATAGCAATCGTTGTTGAAGACTTTGCAGCTACGCTTGGATTGGGAATAGCATTAGTTGGCTCGATTCTTGCAAATGTAACATCTAACCCTGTATATGATGCTGCAAGCTCTATTTTAATTGGAATACTTTTAATGGTTTCTGGATTGTTTCTAGGATATGAAATGAAGCATTTAATTACTGGGGAAACAGTTAATACTAAAACAAAAGATAAGATTTACAATACTATTGAACAAAATGACATGATAAAGAATGTAGAGTCATTAAAAATTATTTCTATTGGCGCAAATAAATATTTGGTACTTTGTACATTAGATTATTTAGATACAGCACAAGATAGCGATGTAGTAAATGTAAATTTAGAACTCAAAAATAAAATTTTCAGAGATTTTGAAGAAATTACAGAAATTTACTTTAATCCTGCTTGATTTAAAATTACCATATGGAATTAAATAAAAATCATTTAAGCCAAGAACAATTTGAAGTTACCCAAAACTGCGGCACTGAACCACCTTTCTCAGGCGAACTTCTTTATGAAAAAAGAGAAGGTATTTATAGTTGTGTAGTTTGTGACTTTTCACTTTTTGAATCAGATACAAAATTTGAATCAGGAACTGGGTGGCCTAGTTTTTATGATGCACTTGATGATACGATTTCAACTAAAGAAGACCTTTCTTATGGCATGAAAAGAGTTGAAATAAGTTGTCGTAATTGTAATGCTCACCTTGGTCATGTTTTTCCAGATGGACCCCGGCCTACCGGACTCAGATATTGTGTAAACTCCTTAAGCTTAAGCTTTAATGAAAATGAATAAAGCTTACATTGATCAAGAATGTGTAATGTGTCAAACTTATGGAAATTTTCTTCAAAAAAGATCCTCACAAATATCAATAAAAAATCAATTAGAACTTTCCAAAGAAGATATTGAAAGAGACGAAATAGTTTATGAGAGAGATAATCTTAGATATTATGGTGCAGAGGCTTTCATACAATCTACATATGATCTAGGTGGCTTTTACAAAGTAATTTTTGCTTTAAAGATATTCCCAAAAATTTTTAGAGATATCATTTATAAATTTATATCTAAAAATCGACACAGAATATTTAAATCAAATTGATATTCCAAAAATTTTTAAAGAATCCTATATTTAAATCGTTTTTTATATTTTCAATTTTTAGAGCAATCTATGGTTTTTTTATTGTCATATTTGCATACTATTTTTCAAGAGAGCTTTCTTTAAATGCATATGAAACAGGTATGATCTTTATATTTTCAATATTTTTATCACGAATAGGATATAAGGCATTTAAGAATAAACTTAATCTCTAAAATTTCCATAATTTAAGTATATGTTGTAATCATTTGACTTTAAGAATGAGATTACTTCTTGCAATTCGTCTCTTTTTTTCCCAGAAACTCTAATTGACCTATCTTGAATGCTACTTTGAATTTTTTTAAAGTTGCCTTTTAAATCTTTAACTATTTCTTTTGCTATATCTTTGTTAATACCAGATTTTAAAGTATAAATTCTTTTTGATTCAGATGGTGTTTTTTCATCTTGAAAGTCAGATAAAAATTTAATTGAAATATTCCTTTTTGCAAATTTTTCTTTCAGAACTTGATCTGCTGCGTTTAATCTATCATCTGTACTGCTTTTTATTGTTATGACATTTTCAGATAACAAGGCAGAAGTATTCGTATCTCTAAAATCATATCTATTTACTAATTCTCTATTCATTTGATCAACTGCGTTTGTTACTTCTTGTTTATCAAATGTTGAGGTTATATCAAATGTTGGCATAAGGTAATTTTACGTTAATTTTTATAATTTTGTCTGAGAAACTCATAGCTTACTATTGAAACAGCATTTGCAAGATTAATACTTCTAGAGTTATCATTCATTGGAATTGATAGTGTCTCATATTCTAATGCAAGAATATCATCAGGCAGACCAACTGACTCTGGTCCAAAAATCATATAATCGTATTCATTTAAATTAGCATCCCAAATGTTTTGACTACCTTTTACTGATAAAAAACATATTTTTTTATCTTTATTTTCGCTATAAAAGTTATTCCAATTCTGAAAAACACTGACCGAGGCTAGATCGTGATAATCTAATCCAGCTCGTCTGATTTTGTTTTCTTGAAAACTAAAACCAAATGGTTTTATGAGATTCAAGGCTAAACCAGTATTTGCTGAAAGTCTTATACATGCACCTACATTTCCAGCAATTTCAGGTTTATATAAAACAATTTCCACATAAATATTATATTCCTATTCAACGTTCATAAGAACGGTAAAATATTTAATGTGATCAAAATAATTAAATTATTTTTGCCAGGTTTTAAGAGTTTTAAAACTATCAAAAAAGAAATAGAAAATACTTCTATGTCTAGAGAGCGATTCATAGATTTTCTAAAAGTTGTAGGTCTTTTGATGGTTATTTTCAATACAACTTATCTTATAAGGTTTAATGATTCCTTTGGAGAATATCTAATATATAATCTTTCATTTGATGATTCATTAAAGACCTCATATACATGGTTCACAGTTGGAATGGCATTGTTTTTCTTTTCTGTAGGTTTTACAAATAAAATTGCATGGTATTCGAATGTTGGACGTGATGGTAGTCAATGGAAATTTTTAACTGACAGAGTAAACGCGCTTTTAGGACCTGTGATAGTATGGATATTTGTTATCACCATATCGCTCAATATATATACAAGAATAACAAATGTACCCCTGTATTTTACAAGCCAAGATGATGGGGTTGTTCCATTGACTGAGTTTATAATGTGGCCATTATGGTTAGTGTCTATATATCTAGTAGTCGTAATTTTTAGTCCCTTTACATTATTTCTTCATAAAACAAATCCGTATTTTACATTAGCTGCTTTTGTTCTCTCAACAGTAGCCATTGATACTTTTGAGTTTCCACTTGCTTTTAGTTACCTTAGACTAATAAATTACCTTTTGTTTTGGTTGGCAATTCATCAACTAGGATATTTTTTCGCAGATGGAAAAATATTCTCATTTAAAATTTCATTTTTTATTTCATTATCTTTGTTAAGTTTTGGATATTTGTTTTATAAAAGTAATTCTTCTGATGAATTTCTGTCGTTATCAAGTTATAGATTAATCCTTACTTCTAATGAAGATCCTCCAACACTTTATTACTTAATAGCCTCTTTGGGTTTATCTTCTGTATTTTTAACTTTAAGAAAACCAATTGAGGAAGCATTAAAGAACAAAGTTTTATGGAATATATTTTCATATATTCATGCAAATATTTTTACTTTATTTCTTTGGCATATTTTTATTTTATTCTTTATGTATATATTCAACATTGAAACATTTTTGTACGTATTTGTACTTTTATTATTTGCAATTTTGTTTGGAGACTACGAACGTTCAGTCTTTAAACTATCATCAAATATCATTAGTAGAGTAAACCCGCTACAACCATGGCCAACACCAATTAAAGCTAAGTTGTCGTTCAGTAATTTTTCTTTGGCATGGATATCATCACTGTTGGTTTTAATTGGAATATTTCAAATAACTCTTGGTGGTATTGGGTTGTCTGGTTTCTTCACATTAAGAGAGCTATATTTTATTTCGAGTAATACATTTGAGGCTTTAATTAAATTAGGAACAGGATTGTTGCTATTAAATCTTACAATACGAAGAGTAGATTTAAAGTTTAGAATATTACTTATCTCAGCTGCACTTCAAGCTCTTATTCTCATTACAAGAAACCTAATGTTTGATGAGATTTCAGAGTTTGATCTATATTTTTCTAGTGGACTAATAATATTCTTTATGTATATTGCGTTTATAAATCGTAACTATAAAACGGTTAATTCGGTCTAAATATCGTGGATAATTTTAAAGGTGAAACACGACAGGCGCTTTTAAATAGAGCTTTCTTATATATAGTTTTAATAGGGTTTTCATTTTTTATATTTCTTAGAGTAAGAGCGTTACTTTTCGATTTGTTTGTAGCAGTAGTTTTATCAGTGCTTGCTGAACCAATAGTTTATAGATTATCAAAAAGGTTTAATAGAAGACTCTCAACGATTATTACTGTTGGAACAATTATTTTGGTAATCGGAGGAATAATATTTTCAATTATTCCAATAATGGTTCAAGAATTATATCTTTTGTCCTCAAACATGCCTGAATATTTTGACAATATCGTGAAATATTTTAATAGTGAGGGATTTTCAATATCCAATCAGTCATTGAATCTCGAGGAAGAATTTAATAATTTATTCAGAGAATATGGTAGCGCTGTCGGAAACACGGTTGTTTTTGCTGGAAGAGGAATATTAAATGCAATGTTTCATTTTTTTGTTATATTCTTTTTTTCATTTTATCTAATTGCAGAAGGGGATGGGTGGAGAATTCGTCTTAAAGACGCTCTTCCAGGAAATATATCTAAAACTATTGATCAAGTTTGGACAATTGGAGTATCAAAGGCTGGAGCATGGATAGCGGCTAGAGTAATTCTTGGAATACTTGCAAGCATTGCTTTCACAATCTCTTTTTTAATTATTGGATTACCCTCACCATTTGCCTTGGGAATTTCTGCTGGATTATTATCACAACTTGTTCCAGCCGTTGGCACATTTTTAGGAGGTATTGTTCCTGTGCTAGCATCTATATCATTAGGACCAACTTATATAATTTATACATTGGTAGTTTTAGTTGCATATCAATTTATAGAGAATTATTTCATTAGTCCAAGAGTTACAAAAGTCACAATGGATATCCATCCAGCAGTAGCAGTATTTGCTACTATATTTGGAGCATATACTGCAGGAGTAATTGGTGCTGTATTAGCTTTACCCATAGCAGCCACAATTCAAGGAATAATAGAAATAATTTTGTTAAATAGAGATAATAGTGAATAGTTTTTTAAATTTATCAACAAACGCAATCAAAACAGCTGATTCATTAATTAAACATGCTAAAGAAGAAACATATGATGAAGTTGAAGACTCAATTAAGTCTTTAAGAAAAAATTTTAAAGCTGGTAATTATTTTGCTATTGCTACTTTTTTTATTATTTTTGGTATTTCAAGCGTTCTTACACAGGTTTTCAATGGAAATTACTTTATTCAAGCTATGGTATATTTCTCAATGTCTTTTCTATGCATATTGGCATTTAGTTTCATAATTTGGAGACTTTTAAAATGAATGAGTTTAAAGATAATTACAATGATTTAAAAAACAATATCAATACTGAAAACTCTAAACTTATCAGTTTTCTAATTTACGGTATAATTCTTGGAAGACTTTTAGAAAAATATAAAAAATTTAGAAAAAAAATGAAATTTAGAAAATGAATAAGTCATTACAGAAATTTGTTGCTGTTGCAATATCTGCTGGAGTTGTACTCTCAACAATTGCTTATTTTTTACTCTTACTTTGATACTAAGTGAGTCTTGATAACACTGTTGTAGTTCTTAAAAATAATAAAAATAAACATTTAGCTGTTTTAAAAGATGATCAAGAGTTTGTAACACAAAACGGTGTAATAAAATTTAATGATATAAAAGAATTACCATCCGTTATAACTTCTTCTAATAACCATGAATATCATGTGTATATTCCATCATTCGAAGAGTTTATTTTACTTATGAAACGTGGACCACAGATTATATATCCAAAAGATATTGGATCAATATTGATCGCTGGNAACATAAATAAGAATTCTAATATATTAGAAATTGGTACTGGTTCCGGAGCTTTAACACTTTATTTAAATTTAATTCTTGATAAAGAAAGCCAACTATTTACCTTAGATGAAAGTAAAAGGAATCAAAGGAGAGCACAAAAAACAATTGATCGATTCTTAACTTCATCAAAAATTAATAATAATTTCTTAAAAGTAAATTATATAAATACTAATTTATCAAATTTTTCTTTTAAAGATATTGCAGAAGAAGTAGACACTATAATCACTGATATTCCTGAACCTTGGGAGTTTTTTATGAAAAATAAAATCGAAAAGAATTTAAATTGGGTATCTTATTTGCCATCAATTACACAAGTAGAGAAAATTGTCATCAAACTCAATGAACATAATTTTATAAATATCAAAATAATGGAAACTCTAAATCGTGAATGGATCGTTGATAAAAAAATTGTAAGACCAAAAAATGAAATGGTAGGTCATACAGGATTTGTGGTAAGTGCTAGGTTTTTGTCTAACTAGGCTCGATCATTATGCATTCACCAGGGCACTCTTCTGCCGACTCTATAACAGCTTCCTCTTGTCCTTTTGGTACAACAGCTAAGCCTTCAGCACCACCAACATTCCCATCTTCCTCTGAGAAAATTTTGTCACCTTCTTTAACATAAAATAGTCCATCATCTTTACCAACAAAAACGTCAGGACATATTTCTTCACAAAGGCCATCACCAGTGCATAGGTCTTGATCAATCCATACTTTCATATATTCAATGATACATTAATTTTGCTATATACAAATACAAGAGTAAAAAAATAATATACAGAATTAAATAAAATAAGAGTAGGAAAACCTATGAAGAATGTGTTCAAAAGATGTCTTAAATTATTAACTTTATTCTCTTTAAATAATGAAAATTTAACAACAAATTTTATTAAAGACAATGTAATTGAGTACAGAGAATTAAGTGAATCTGCTTTTAAAAGATCATTTGAAAGAGATAAAGCTTTATTAAAGGACATGGGTTTTTTATTGGATTTTGAAAATGATAAATGGAAAATTAATGATGGATATAAATTATCAGGCGCTCAGATATTTGATGATATAAAAAATAACGAAGCTATCAATATTGATGATTTTATAAATACTTATCGCTTGATAAAACAGTTTTTTAAATCAGATTATCAATTTAACAGTAGAAATATAAATATATCAAAAATAACTCAAGCTATAAATGAAAAAAGAAGAGTATCGTTCAAATATAAAAGTTCTTTAAGAAAAGTATATCCTCTTGGTTTAAAACAATATGACAACCAATGGTATGTAGGAGCAAATGAACAGTCAAAGTTTAAGACATTTAAAATTGACAACATAGATGATCTTAAACTTGGAACTAAACCTGACTTACATGATATCGAGTTAAAAACAATTAATTTTTCATGGGAAGAAAGTATTCAACCAATTTTCATTACTTTATCAATATTAAAGGATCATTATATTGTTCAAAAAAATAGTTTTAAACATTCGTTAATTAAAAGCAATGACGATGGAAATAAAATAAATATTGAAATTTCAACATATGATATTCAAAAATTAATCGTTTTTATTTTGATCACAGACGCAAAAATAATACAAATGACTAGTAACGACAAAAGAAGGTTTTTGGAGTATTTAGATGAAAAATAAATTACAACTACAAGATTTCACATTTTTCATCAATATTTTAAATGATAGTAACAAATGGAATATTGATGATTTAACTAAAAAGCTTGGCAAAGATATTGAAACAATTGTTTATATGCTTAATATTATGTCCGAGGTTTATTCAGTTAATGGTGAAAATTTTATTGATTTTGAGATTGATTCGTCTGAAAATGTAATTTTTTTTGAATATTCATCTACATTTAAAGAGTTGAATACAATAACCGATTTTGAATTGTTTAAAATCTATAATTTACTGAAAAGTAACCAAAATCTTAATATTCAAAACATAAATAAAAAAGATTACAATAATTTTTTAAAAATCCTTGATACGTATTTTGATGAAAAGTCAAATATAGAATTTGAAGATAACCTTTCAATACATTTACTAACAGATATAAATATAGAATATCTAAAAATCGGTTACGATTATCCTAAAACATACTCAATTAAACCTATTTCCATTTCAAACAATCAAGATGGAAATGTTTTAGAAGCAATTGATTTAATTGATAACAAAGTTAAAACTTTTTTAATTAATAGAATAATTGAGGTTAATGAATTAAATCTCATAAGTTCAAGTAATAAAGAAAAAATCAATTCGATAGAAGTAAAATTCAAATACAAAAACGAAAATTTTTCAAATAAGTTAGATAAAGATAATACTTTTTTTAAAGATGGATTGTGTATTTACACATTTAGAGATTTTAATGTAGCATTAGATTTTTTCTTTGAGCATTTTCAAGATCTACAAATTGTTTCACCAAATAAATTAAAAATTGAATTCAACAAAAGAATTAAAAATTTAGTAGATATGATAAATTTATGAGTCTTACTGAACTTTTGATTATATTATTTATCTCTTTGGGGATAGTTGATAAAAAACGAATAAAAAAACTTATGGACACATTTCAGAATTTCAACGAAGGTCCAACTCGAAAAGTAATTGGTGATTCTAGCTTAAATCAAAAATGGGAATGGATAGAGAACGAAGAAGAATGAAGAAACCTTTTTTTGATCACCTTAAAGAACTAAATACTAGAATCTTATTTTCTCTGTTATTGATTCTTATATTTGGAATTTATGTATATATTGAATATCACTTCTTTGTTGAAATTCTCAATAAACCATTAATTGATGCTGGATACGATCAGTCAAATATATTTGCACTAACTATTTATGAAGGGTTTCAAGTAAAAATTACAAATGTTTTTTTAATTTCACTAATTTTATTACTTCCACTTACCTTGTTAAATCTTGGTGTTTTTCTAAAACCCGCATTAGTAGATTTATCATGGCTATCCTTTATTTTTTACAATATATTTTTTACTATTTTTTACTATTTAGGAATATACTCGGCATTGAATCTTGGTTCATATGGCATTGAATTTCTACTTTCATTTAATGAAAATGAAGTCATTCTGAGATCGCAAAATTATTATCAATTCATTACAAGAGTTGCTCTTTTATTTGCAATTACTTTTCAACTTCCTCTTGTTACATTATTTCTTTTAAATAAAAGAATATTAAATATTCAATTACTTACAGAAAACAGAGCTGAACTATTTATATTCATATTAATAATTTCTGCAATTGTTACACCCACAGGTGATCCCGTTAGTTTGTTTGTTTTCACGATACCTTTATATGTACTCATGGAAATTACTATTTTTATACATAAAAAAAGTTCAAAGTGAAATTTGAGCTTGATAATTTTCAAAAACAAGCAATCAAATCATTATTAGATGGTCTGAATGTTTTAGTTACAGCTCCAACAGGTTCTGGTAAAACATTAATTGCAGAAAAAGGCATTGAAAAATACATTGAAGATGGAAAAAAAGTCATTTATACGACGCCAATCAAAGCATTATCTAATCAAAAATTTAATGATTTTCAAAATGAAGGAATTGACACGGGCTTATTAACAGGAGATAGAAATGAAAACCCCAACGCTAATTTAATAATTGCAACTACTGAGATTTTAAGAAATATGATATTTTCTGAGGACGAACGGATAAATGAAATTGGTTTAGTAATTTTAGATGAAGTTCATTATCTAGCAGACAAAGAAAGGGGTGCGACTTGGGAAGAAATTATCATTCATTTACCCAAAAAAATAAAAATTCTTGGTTTATCCGCAACAATAGGTAATGAGAATGAGTTTTTAAGTTGGATTGTTTCACAAAGAGGTCCAACCGATTTAATAAAATCAAACATAAGGCCTGTTCCTCTAGAAATTTCATTAGTTACTGCAACACAGAACGATGATCAAATAACAACAATCAAATCAACAAAAGATAAAAAAAATAAACGAATTTTTCAATTTGATAAAAAATATAGAAAATTTAAAAAACCAACGCTTTCAAACCAATTAGAATTCATATCTTTAAAAAATTCAACACCCTCGATATTTTTCTTTTTTTCAAGGGATAAGGTTGAAAGCAAAGCTAGACATGCATCAAACTTAATTGGAAAAACAACTGACAACCATGACTTAAAAGTGTTATTCGATTCTGTGTTTGGGGATCTAACAATTGAAGAATTTAATCTATTAAATTTAGATGAACTTTTTTGGATGTGGTCAAGAAGAATTGGTTTTCACCATGCTGGACTGGCACCAATTGTCAAAGAATTTGTAGAACATTTATTTATTAATAGATATATTGATATTTTATTTGCTACTGAGACACTTTCTTTAGGAATAAATATGCCAGCTAAATCAATTATGATTGACTCATCTTTTAAATATGACGGTATAAGAACTAGATTAATTTCAAAGTCAGAATTTTTACAATTAACCGGCCGAGCAGGAAGAAGAGGTATAGATAATAAGGGCTTTGCTTTCATTAATTACGACAGGAGGATTGAAAATAATTGGTTTAATGATTTATTTAATTTAAAGCCAAATAAATTAATTTCTTCATATTCAAATTCATATGGATCTGTATTAAATCTTAAAAATAAATATGGTGAACATGAAGGATTAGAGATGATAAAAAAAAGTTTTTATTCTTATCAAAACAAAATTAATGATCAATCATTAGAAAAAAATTTTAGAGCAAAAATTTCAGTTTTAAATGATCTTGGTTATTTTACAGAATCCAAAAAAAATAAACTCCTAACTGAAACTTATCGTGATAGTTTTCTAATTGGGATAGAGTTGTTGGATAAACTAGATGATATTGAATTTTGTCTAATGTTTTTATCTTCTGGTATATCAAATCAAAAGTATGAAATACCAATTCACAAAAAGCAAAGTAAATTGTTGAGTAAATTTTTGATTACTCAAGAAACGGTCAACATTCTTGAAAGTAAGCACAATGTTAAAAATAAGACTAAGTTAGATGTTTCATGGTTTAGTATTTTTAGTGAATACATAAAATCAAATAATATCGAATATACAATTAGCAAATTTAATATTACGTTAGGAGATTTTATAAAGGCATCAAGAGAAGCAGCAGAAATATCACAGAAAGTTTCATTAATTTATGGAAATGAAAATTTTGATTTTATTTCAGATAAATTTAGAAATAATATTATTCAAAAATCGATGTTGTGAAAAAAATAGTAGTAATCCATAATAAAAATTCCAGAGGTAAAAAACTAACGCGTCTAGATTTGCAAAAGATTTTTGATAAAAATCAATTAAATTGTGATATTTATCAAACAAAGCAATCTAAAGAAGTAGAAGTAATTATTAAAAAATATATTGACGATGATGTTATTTTTTGTGCTGTTGGAGGTGATGGAACGCTTAGTAATTTGATCGATGTACTTTTAAAAAACAATATAGCTAATCCAGAAGTGGCATGCCTTCCTTCGGGTAGTGGTTCGGATTTTATGAGAACTTTTGCTTTTCCAAAAACTATCAATGAAGGCGTAGAAAGACTTAAAACGAACCAAGATTACAAAATAGATGTTGCATATATAAAATCAGAAAATAAATCCAGACATTTTGTAAATGTATTGAATTTTGGTTTTTTAGCTGACACAGTTAAAACTAGCGAGGCACTCCCAAGAGTTTTTAAAAGATTTAGATATCCAATTAGTTTTTGGATTAAATTGCTTCCTGCAAAGAGTGACATATTTGAAATAAGCAATGATTTGTATGAATTCAGAGATATCGCCTTTAATATCTCAATTTGTAATGGACAATACTTTGGTGGTGGTTGGAACATTTCTCCTAAATCAAGCTTGCAAGATGGATTGTTAAATACTCAAATATTTAAAGTTACAAAGACTAAAGCTATGAAATTATTCTTTTTAGCAAAGAAAGGCCTACATTTAACGGATCCCGATGTGATATTGAAAAGAATGAATAAGATTTCTCTAAAATCTAGAAGTCCCATTGAAGTTGATGGTGATTATTTTGATAATGGTCCTGCTGAGATTATTGTTAAAAAACAAGCTATACTTCTCAAAATTTAGTATTATTCTTACAGAAATTTAAGGACAATGATGGCAGATAAAGAGATCGAAGAAATAGAAGAGCCTACTATGGAGGATCTTGAGGAAGATTTAGATGAATCTGAAGCTCCTCAAGAAGAAGAAGAGAAAGAAGAAGTAGAAACAGAGTCTTTAGAAGCTAGGGTAGAAACAGAGAAAAAAAAGGCTGTTGATGACAATGATGAAGCAGAAGGATCATTCATGTCTGTTGATGCTGCGGAAAAAAGGAATGTTAAAAGCTCAGATCTTAAATTAGACGAAACTGTAGAAGACATTCAAGAAGATGAATTTACATGTTCTATTTGTTTCTTGGTACTAAAAAATACACAGTTAGCTAAACCACGGGCAAAGGTTTGTCACGACTGTGCATGAAAAAACATTTCAAGATTTTGGAATAGATTTTGAAATAGAGCAACAAGAAAACTCACCAGTTGCACTTCAAAATTTATTTAACAAAGAAATTCAAAATATTGACAGTGTTTTATTTGATTATTATCAAAAAATATCAGAAGACTTTGATTCGTACTATTTTGTTTTAAAAACTTCTCAAAAGGGTAATTCCAATATTGTTGGCTATGCAAGAATTGTAGAGGCTGATTTCTATTGGAATGTATATGAATTGTTTATTAAAGATAATTTTAGAGAACTTGGTTTAGGTACAAAACTTTTTGAATACATTGCTGATAATGCAAATATGAAAAATTTGGAAGTTAGATCATTTGCCTTACCAAGTGATAGACAAGCAAAAAATTTTTATGAAAGTAATGCAATTACAGCGAAAGTTCTAATAATGGAAAAGAAACGTGAAAATAATCGCTACAGACCTTGATGGAACTATTTATCTTCAATCAAAAATTATTCCTGGAGTAAAAGATTCTATTCACGAAGCTAAAAAAAATAATTTTAGAATTATTTTCATAACAAACAACAGTTCAGAGACTCCCTATCAAATAAAAAATAAATTAGAAAATATGCTTTCTAATGAAATACATCTTAATGATATTGTTAGCCCATTAGTAATTTTAAAAGACTATCTAAAGAATTTTGATAAAAAAATTTATGTGCATGGTTCATACAATTTACAAAAATATGTAAAGACGATTACAACTGAACTCTTTCCAATTGATAAATCAGAAATTATCCTTATAGGAAGAACAGATTCATTTTCACGACATGACGTCGAAATTATTGCGGATGCTTTTAACAGAGGTGTTGATGTTATTGCTATGAATAAAGATCTTACTTTTCCAATTAACGATCATGAATTTAAAGATGGCAATGGTGCGATAGTACGGGAAATTGAAAACTTAGTTGGATCAAGTATTAGCTCTTTTGGAAAGCCAGATTCCTTTTATTCAGAGTATTTGTTGAAACAATTCCCTCAGATTTTTGCTGTTATTGGAGATAGAGTTGACACAGATATATTACTTGCAAAAGATATTGATGCTAAATCTTATCTTGTTAACTCTTCAATAAAAAACTATTTGGATGAAGATATAGCAGATTTTAAGTTCGATACTTTTTCACAGAGTGTATCTTCTATAATTAAAAATTCTAAGAACTAAGTATCCAATTAAAAATCCTCCAATATGAGCTTCCCATGAAATATTATTATTTTGTAAAGCTATAAAAATTTGAGAAAAAAACCAAAAAATCATAAAGAATTTTGCTCTTATTGTTGTTGGAAATAAAAATCCAAAAGGAACCAGAACAAGTAATTGAGCATTTGGAAATAAATACACATAAGCACCCATTAATGCCGATACTATACCTGATGCTCCAACAATTGGATTAATATCATTAAAATTTAAAATAACGTGAGCAAACATACTGAACAATCCAGTCATAAAAAGAAATATAATAAATCTAGCTCTTCCTAAAACATCTTCTATGTTGTTTCCAAATATCCAAAAACTCCAAAGGTTTCCTAATATGTGTATAAAGTTTGCATGGAAAATATTGGAGAGGATTAGGCTTAAAAAAATATTTTTATTTTCGAAAACAATATTACTAGTTAGAGCAGAACAATCATTGTTATAGTACTGATCTATTGACAACGGTTTATTGTTAAATATCTCACAGGGTATCGCAGCAAATTCATAAAAAAAATTAAAAAGCTCACTAGGATTTTTTGGTTGGATAAGTACGTAAACAATTATTGATGCAATAATAAAAATTCTTGAAATAATTGGATTACTTTTTGCTGGATTAATATCTGAAATTGGTATCACTTTGTACTCCTAAGAAGATACGTATAATATATCCTAGTGAAGAATTTATTAATAATTTCATCTAAAAAGTATCTATCAAAAAAAATATCTGATGACATTTTTAAAACTGTAGAGAAAAATAATTTAAAATACGATGTATTTGACGTCGAATCAGATTCAAAAGAATTAAATAAGATTGACCCCGACTTAATTATAAGCATTGGTGGTGATGGTACAGCTCTAAAAGCAATGCGTGTTGCATGGGAAAAAAATACTTCTTTAATCACGATTGGTCCTGGAAGATTAGGTTATTTAGTTTCATCTTCTGAAAATCTTGGAAATATTCTTAAGTCTTGGAAAAATGAGGATTACGATGTTGTTAAAAGAAAAGCAATAATTCAAAATAATGACCTTAGCCTCCCTGCTTTCAATGAAGTCGTTATTATTAAAAATTCTCCAACCAGGATTCTTGATCTGGAATTATCAATGTATGAACAAAAAGTAAAATTACGTGCTGACGGGCTTATTCTATCAACTTCACTTGGCTCTACTGCATACAATTACTCTGCTGGTGGTCCAATTATTCAAAATAATCTAGATGTTATATCTATCACACCAATCTCTCCATTTTCAAAATTTCCAAGATCTATAGTCATAGATAAAAATAGTTTGATTGAAGTATCAATAAATAAGAATCAAAATTATGCCATTCAGTTTGATGGTGTTGTTGAAGTTCAAGAAAAAAATGATCAGAATCTGAAGTATGTTTATGGCTTATCAGATAAATCTATAAACATACTTGGCACAGATAATGATCCAAAGTTAGATTTATTTTTAAATCAAATTTTAAGATAGTCCTTTTATTTAATTCTTTATATGCTAAAGTTTCAATGTGACCAAATACATTTTTGTCACCGGTGGTGTTGTCTCTGGTCTTGGTAAAGGGATTACATCTGCATCTCTTGGAAACCTTCTCAAAGCTCGTGGATTAAGCGTTATAAATCAAAAATTAGATCCTTATATTAATGTTGATCCGGATACAATGAATCCCTTTCAACATGGTGAAGTTTTTGTAACTGAAGATGGAGCAACAACTGATTTAGATCTTGGTCATTACGAAAGGTTTACAGGCGTTAATTTAAGAAAAGACTCCAACGTTACTACAGGAAGTATTTACAGAAAAGTAATTGAAAGTGAGAGAAAAGGAGATTACTTAGGTGCAACTGTTCAAGTTATTCCCCATATTACTGATGAAATAAAAAGAAGAATTAAGGGAATCTCAAATGATGTAGATGTTCAAATCACTGAAATTGGGGGAACCGTTGGAGATATTGAAATTCTTCCATTTCTTGAAGCTGCAAGACAAATAAGGAAAGAATTAGGAACTGAAAACGTAATGTTTATTCATGTCACATTGGTACCTTTTATCGGTCCAAGTACCGAATTAAAAACAAAACCTACTCAACATTCCGTATCTTTATTAAGAGCGGCAGGTATCTCTCCTGATTTAATTGTTTTGAGATCAGACAGAGAACTTAACGATGAGATAAAGAGCAAAGTTTCATTATTTTGCGATGTTGCAGTAAATAATGTAATTAATGCACCTGATTTAGATGATATCTATGCCGTTCCTTTAAGGATGCGTGATGAAGGACTTGATAAATCAGTGGATGAGAGATTGAATCTACAAACTAATGAACCTTCATTAGAGGAATGGAAAACAATGGTAAATCTTAAACTTGAAGCAAATGAAACAGTTAAGATTGCAATCCTTGGAAAATATTTTGGATTACCAGATAGCTACCTCTCTGTTGTAGAGTCACTTAATCATGCGTGTCTTCAAAATAAAGTAAAACTCGATCTTCACTGGATAGATGCAGACAATTTTGAAATAGAAAATCTACAAGATATGGACGGGGTTATTGTCCCAGGAGGATTTGGATACAGGGGGATAGAAGGAAAGATTTCAGCAATAGAGTATATTAGAAAAAATAACATACCATTTTTAGGTATATGTTTAGGATTACAATGTGCTGTAATCGAATTTGCAAGAAATGTTTGTGGAATTGATGATGCAAACTCTTCAGAATTTTCAAAAAACACAAAAAATTACGTGATTGATTTACTACCAAATCAAGATTTAGAAAAAGATGATGTCGGTGCATCTATGAGACTAGGTACGTACCCATGTAAATTAAATGATGATTCATTAGCTGCACAAATTTATAGTGATGAAGTAATTTATGAAAGACATAGGCATAGATATGAGGTGAATAATAAATATAGAGATATATTAGTAGAAAAAGGTCTAAAAATTGGGGGAGTTTCCCCAGACAATAATTTAGTTGAAATGATAGAAATTCCAGACCACCCGTTTTTTATAGCTTCGCAATTTCATCCTGAATTTAAATCAAGGCCATGGGACCCAGCTCCTTTATTCAAAGAATTTGTACTTGCTTCAATTAAAAACATATCAATAAAATCAGAAAACATTGTCTCAGAAACAGTCAAAGAAAAGTAACAAAGATTTAGTCCTACAGTTCACAAATTTTTTAAAATTTAAAAAAGGGCTATCAGCAAACACTATAAGCGCATATGAATCAGATATAACTCAATTTTTAGAATTTACCGGTGAAAATATAATAAATAATGATCTAATTGAGCTATTCATAACTTCAGAACTAAATGACAAATCTGATAATTCGAAGATAAGAAAAATTTCTTCTATAAATCAATATATTGATTGGTTTAATTTAGATAATAAGGAATATCAGATTGTTATTGAGAAAGTTAGTTTAAAAAAAGGCTCTTATCTACCTGAAACCATATCAATATCAGACGTTAATAGATTAATAGACATCTATGATCATTCAAACTATATGAACTCTAGAAATTTAACGTTGATTGATTTTATGTACTCAACTGCCTGTAGAGTTTCGGAACTATGTGACGTAAGAGTATCAGATTTAGATTTTGAAGAAGATTTTGTAAAGCTATTTGGAAAAGGTTCTAAACAGAGAATTGTTCCAATAGGTNCTGAATTAAAAATTAATTTATCAAAGTACTTAAAATTTCGTAATGAATTAAACACTCAAGAACCATACTTATTTTTATCAAAAAACATGAATCAGCTCGATAGATCAGCAATCTTTAGAATTATTAAAAAGTCTGCAACACTTTCAGATAATGCATTATCAGTTCATCCACACACATTGAGACATAGTGCAGCTACACATATGCTTGAGGCAGGATGTGACCTGAGGACGTTACAAGAATTATTAGGACATACATCAGTTTCTACAACAAAGATTTATACTAAATTAACCAAAGAATTTTTNGTAGAAATATTTAAGGAGAGTCATCCNAGAGCATGAAACTATATTTAAAAATCAAAAGAGCAATTAGGTTTTTGTTTTATAAACATCTCCCAGTTGAAGATCAGATTAAAGTCATGCAACAACTTAATGACGACAATCTTCTAAGATTATTTTGGCAACTCTCAATGCAAGACAGGCATCATTCTGTAGAAGTTCTTGAGCGCACAATAGATATGTCTTTTGATAATGAATCACTATCTATTAAAGAATTGGAGTCGTTAAATAATTTATTTACTCTTTCTCTTATTCATGATATTGGAAAATCAATATCACATTTTTCATGGATATTTAGGATATTTTCTGAACTGAAAATTGTAAACAATGAAAAATCTNGTTTATATCTTGATCATGAAATAAACGGTTTAACNGAGTTAGAAAAATATTCGGTTAATGATGACATTATTCAATACTATAAAAAAGAACTGTTACAGAATAAACACTTCATATTGGATAAAACTGATTATTAATGGATTTAAATGACTTAATTTCNAATCTTAAATCNTTACTTATCGATTTNTCTGATAATAAGAATAATGATTTAAACACTAACCTATTAAATTTGTTCTCATCTTTAAATGTCGAAAATGTTAGAAAAGATATTGATAGTTTTTCAGAGATTGTATTGCTAGTTGCTTCATTATTTGAATTGAAAGCTAAAAGTTTACTTCCCCAAAATGAAGATGTTGATTGGATTGACGAAATTCAATTGATTAAGGACAAAGATTTGGCATTTGCAAGATTATTACAGTTCAAAGCTTTTTCAGAAGTTGGAATTGCTCTTGCCTCTAGAATACGAGAAAATGAAATGTCTATCAGTGCTTTTAAATATTATCAGACTTTAAATCTATTTAGTAAACCTGATATTGAAATAACTATTGATAAAAAAATATTTCAAGAAACAGCTGAAGAAGTTTTTATTAGATATAAATCAATTAAGGGTTTTGATCATATCGAATATGATTTACCTGATATAGATGAAGCGATCAATTCTTTACTGTCTAGCGTAGACAAAAGATTAAATACTTCTTTTGAAGAGCTTGCCTCTGAAGTTGAGACATCTGAACAAGCAGTTGCAATTTTTTTAGCTTTACTTGAAGCAATACGTTGGGGATTTGTAAAAGCAGAACAAATTAATAATAATGAGCTTATTAAGATTGAAAAAAATTATGAAGAATAAAAAAATCATAACCGCGACCCTTTTGGTAAGTGATGGACCTGTACAAAACTCCTATTTTGAAGAACTTCTAGAGATAGATGGAAATAAGCTATTTAAATTATTTGATGAAATTAACAACGACTTAAGCAATCTTGGTTTTGGATTTTATTTACGATTTGATTCAACGAAATCTGATTTAGTGACTGTAAATGATATACCTAAATATTTAGATTCAGTAAAGCCTCCATCAGTTTTAAAAGGTTTATCAACCCCAGCTTTAGAAACTCTTGCGATAATTGCATATGAACAACCAGTTACAAAGTTAAAAGTTTCTGAGATAAGGGGAGTAGAATCTGAATCCTCTATAAAGACTCTTGAGTCGCGAGGTCTTGTCTACAAGTCAGGGGAGCTGGATGTCCCTGGTAGTCCTATTTTATATTCAACGACAGATGAGTTTTTAGAGAAAACAGGCTTTGAAAGTTTAAATGATTTACCTACTATAGGTGAATATTTCTCATCGCCGTCTGAAGAAGAATAATTGAGAATAAATAAATATTTAGCTCTTCACCTAAATACATCNAGAAGAAATGCTGATGAATTAATTAAAGCAAAAAAAATAACTGTCAATAATAAACTTGCAGTAATAGGGCAAGATATTATGACTACAGATGTAATCACATATCAAAACAAAATTTTATCTTCAAAGATTGTTTATAAATATTTCAAATTTTATAAACCAATAGGATATATCTGTTCTTCAAAAGCACAAGGAAAATCTAAGACTATATACGACATCGTTAATGATAATTCACTTAAATATAGTGGAAGACTTGATAAAGATTCAGAAGGCTTGATGCTTTTAAGCAATGATGGAGATTGGTTGAACAATATTAATCATCCTTCAAAGGGCTATGAAAAAGAATATATAGTAACCGTTTCACAACCGATTGACTTTAACTCTTTTAAAAAAGTTGTAACTGATAAAAACGAAAAACTTGTAATAAATAAATTAAGTAAAGTTAATAAATTTGAATATAGAGTGACTCTCAATACTGGAAAAAACAGAGAAATTAGAAGAGTTTTTGCAAAAAATAAAGTTGAAATTAAAAATTTAAAAAGAATTTCTATTGGTAATTTTTTGTTAGATGATATGAAAATTGGTCAATTATCACAAATAAATAGTAACTAGAAATATAGAATCAATATATGGAAAAGTTTCTTGTAACAATTGATGGTCCATCTGGTGTTGGAAAAACCTCTGTTGGTAAAAGTATTGCAACTATATTAAATTCTTGTTTTTTCTCAAGTGGATCTATTTATAGATCTGTTGCAAAATTTTTACTTAATAACAAAAACGTTGAAATTGAAGATCTTAAAATAGAAATTATTTCTGAACAGTGCAATGTTAATGGTGTTATTTTTGATGAAGAGGAATTATATGATAATGAGGTTTCGGTAAAAAGTTCAGAAATTGCGAAAAAAGTAGGGTTAAGATTATTGGTTAAAGACTGTTTAATAAGTTATTTTGATAATCTCGATAAACCACTTGTAATTGAAGGTCGGGACATGGGTAGTGTTGTATTTCCAGATGCTGAATACAAAGTATATTTAGATGCAGATTTGGAAACCAGAGGTAAAAGAAGAGAAGGTCAATCAAATATGGAGGAAACAGTTTTAGATGTTAAAAAAAGAGATTTTGAAGATAAAAATAGAGTATTTTCTCCTTTAACTATTCCAGAAGGTGCACTGGTTGTTGATAATTCGAATTTATCGATAGATGAAACAATTGAGCTTATTATAAAGAACTTAAAGCTTCGGTAGCTGACCAACTTTTATCTTTGGATATGCCATTTACAGCTTCTTTACTATTTGTAGGAAACATATCTTTTAAAAGTTTTGAAAGTGCGGTTATATTACTTCTTAATTCTTTAGGAAGTGGAAAATACTCTTCCTCAGTTGTGTCAACATAAAATTCTAAGTTATTTGGATTTAAAAACTCTGATATTTCTTTGACGATGTGATCTGGGGCAGATGCTCCTGCAGTGATAGCGACATCTACATCATTTAAATTTATATTATTTAGATCCTCTAGAGTTTCAATTCTATGAGCTTCTTTTCCTAGATTATTAATAGTAGTTACTAGTGCATTCGTATTACTTGAGGTACTAGATCCAACTACCAGTACTTTATCAACTTTGTTTGAAATATTTATTAGTGCTTTTTGTCTATTAGTAGTCGCATAACATAAATCACTTTTTCTTGGCAGTTGTATATTTTGGTACTCACTTTTTGCTTTATTTAATATTGGTTCCCATTCAGACATAGCAAGTGTAGTTTGAGCAAGTAATGCAACTTTATCATTGTGTAAATTAGTTTGATCAATATCCTCGACAGATTCTACTAAAATCATGTTATCTGGTGCAACACCTAGTGCTCCTATAGCCTCATCGTGATTCTTATGACCTACATAGATTATCTTCTTTCCATCTTCACTAAATCTCTTTGCTTCATGATGAACTTTTGTAACAAGAGGACATACAGAATTTACACTAGTCATTGATATATTTTTGAATTCCATCTCAATCAATGGTGCAGTACCATGAGCGGAAAGCATCACAATTGAATCTTTTGGTAGATCTTTTGGATCTTCAATGAATATAACATTTTTGTCCTTGAACCTTTGAACAATCCAGTCATTATGTACAATTTCGTGATAGCAATAAACAGGTTCATCATAAATTTTTAGCATCCATGTTAGAGCTTTTATTGCCATTTCGACACCAGCACAAAATCCTCTTGGAGTTACAACATAGAGATTATTTACCATAAAATAAGATTAGCTATATTTAAAATATGAACGAAAATAAAAAAAATGAAGTGATATTAATTGGGTTACCTAATTCAGGTAAATCTACACTAATAAATTCACTTACAAACACAAAAAGTTCTATTGTTGGTTCTGAACCAAATACGACTAGAGATAAAATAAGTACCTACTTAGAACTTAATAATAAACAAATAATATTGTCAGATTTGCCAGGTTTTGATGATAATCCTGATGACTTTAATAAAGCTTTTCAAAACAAACTACAACAATTTTTGAAAGATGCAGATCGAATATTGTTTGTGATTGATATAAATTCCAAAAACTTTAGTGGTCTGGATAAAATAAACAATCTATTACAACTTGTTAAAGTTGAGACTAAAACAACAACAGTTTTTAATAAATGTGAAAATTTTAATCATTACGACCTTGATAAAAGGATGTTCAAATATATATATGGCAAAGAAACTTTTATTTCTGGATATCACAAAATTGGCACTGATGAATTATTAGATAACTTAATTAAATTTTCAGGTAAGGAAGTAAATGGTGTTTTTAAAAATAGGAAGGCTATTTCTATAATAGGAAAACCGAACTCAGGAAAATCAACACTATTTAATGCTTTTTTAGATAGAGAAAGATCAGTTGTTTCAAATAAACCAGGAACAACAAGAGATTCTGTAATTGAAGAGGTACTTTTCGATGATAAATTATTTAATGTTATTGATACTGCTGGTGTCCCTAGAAAAAAACAAAAAGATCAGATTGATCGTTATGCTTCAAATTTATCATTAAGCACATTGGATAGTTCATCAATCTCTTTTATTGTTATTGACTCAAGTGAAGGTATAAATTTTGAAGATATGCGGTTAATCAATGAATCAGTAGAAAATTTCTGTACACCTATTCTTATTCTTAATAAATGGGATCTTCTTAGTGAAGAAGATAAGGATAGAATTAATTCAAACATAAAAATTCAACTTAAAAAATTTACTTGGTTAAAAATAATAAGAATTTCCGCATTAACAAAAAAAGGCCTAAACAAATTTTCAGCTACGTTAGATGAGATCAACACGCAATTAGAAAATAGAATAGATACTTCTGATTTAAATCTATATTTTAGAGAATTATGGGTTGCAAATCCTCCTCATCCTTTCAGAGGCAGAAGGGCAAAACTAAAATATGTAACACAATACGATACTCAACCCCCTTCATTTTCTTTTAATTTAAGTTCTAGAATTCCTAAAAACTATATTTCTTTTATCGAAAATAAGTTAAGAAGTGACCATAATTTTAAAAATGTAGCTTTAAAAATTAAGGTAAAAATCTAAATGGAAAATTTTGGTTTTAAAATTGGTGTTTTCTTCTTTGGTTTTTACTTAGTTATAAGAATTTATCAGGTAATAATTACTATTTTCTTAAACAATTAGCTCTTATTTATCAACTAGATGTATAAATAAAATTTAATTATATGTTGATATCACTCAATTCATACCTACTATATGTTTATCCACTTTTTTAAGTGGATTTTTTGTATACAAAAAGGAGAAATATTGAGTAATTATAAGGGCTCAGTTAGATACAAATTTATTGTACTTTTCTCAATTTTTGCAATGATTGTTGTTGCCTGTGGAGGCGATGCAGTTGAAGAAGAAACAGTTGTTGAAGAGGAAGTAGCTGAAGAAGCTGCTCCTGCAACTACTGCAGCAGAAGTTGAAGAAGTCTCTAATGCACCTGAAGGTGTATTTAAAATGGGTATCTATTCTGATTCACAAGGCTTCAATATTTGGGACGCTGTCGATGTGCAGCAAGACTATTGGACTTTTGCAACTTTAAGTCCCCAAGCAACAAGTTTGTTTGGAACAAACTATCCTAGCTATACGTTAGTCACTAACATGGCATCTGAATTAGTAGAAACTTCCGTTGATAATGGAGACGGAACTTTTAGCTACACTGTTCCGATGCACCAAGGATTTAAATGGAGTGATGGCGAAGCTATAGATGCTAACGATATGGTATTCACTTTTGAAACCGTTAGAGATCTAGGAATGTTAGGTGGTTGGACTAATAGTTATCCATTAGCTACTGAAAGAGAAGATGGAACTGTTTCACAAGGTCTTACTAACATCGAAGCAATTGATGACTACACAGTTAAAATAACCTTTAACTTTGACCCAGGATTGTCTATATGGCAATACGGTGTTGCTAGTGCATCTTTTGTTGCAGAACATTATTGGTCACAATATGCAACTGATAGAGAGACTTTATTAGCTGCTCCTGTGGATGGTGTACCAGTTGCTGGTGCATTTGAATATGGAACTCTTGAAAAAGGAGCATTCTATACATGGGAATATGACTCAGACACAATGTATTTTGGTGGAGACAACACTGTTTACGCAAANGGTGGTGTTTCTTANAACTTNGATAATGGAGTTGCACCAAAAGTTTCATATGAGTTTGGTGACTTAAGCGGAGATTCAATTTCTTGGACTGATGGTCCATACGTTGGTACAGTTGAATTCTCACTTTATGGTGATCAAGATGCTGCATACTTAGCTTTCCAAAGNNNAGAAGTAGATTTTGTTCTTAATCCACTTGGATTAAAGANAAATGCACTTGAAGCATTAATCGCACAAGGNGATGTNGAAGTNATTACNAACCAATCAAATGGTTTTAGATACNTGGCCTTTAACACAAGAGNAGGNANGTTCCCTACNGATAATNAGGCTTTCAGACAAGCAGTTGCATGTATTGTCGATAAAGACTACATTATCGAAAGTATTCTTGCTGGAGCTGTGATAAATATGGATGGCGTTATGCCACCTGCATTAACATCATGGGTATCTCCAGTTCAAGGAGTTCTAGCCGAATGTAATGGCATGAACTTTGAAGAAAGATGGAACAAGTCAATTAGCATCCTTCAAGATGCTGGATGGCAAGCTGATGACTGGGGATCACACCCAGGTGGAGCTGAAAGAGCTATTGCACCNACTAACCTTAGAGGTCCAAATGGAGAAGCAATGCCTTCAGATATGTTGCTTTACGCACCATCTGCNGGATATGATCCAATAAGATCAACATTTTCATTATTTATTGCTGATTGGATGCAGCAATTAGGTATTGATGCTGTTGCTAGACCTACTGGTTTTGGCATTATTGTTGACCTTATACTTGATCCAGAAACTTGTGACGATTGGTATATGTACATGTTAGGTTGGGGATTAACACCTTATCCTGANCATNTNGTTNNCTTTTTNGAGACTGACGCAGATGCATGTGCTGGTGGTTTGAATACACCTGGATATAGTAATCCAGAGTATGATGCTCTAGCAGAAGAATTTAATGCAGCAAAATCAGTCGGTGAAGCACAAGTAGTTGCTAAAAAAATGGAAACAATCTTATTTGAAGATCTTCCATATTTAGTATTGTTTACACCACCATTGATTGAGGCATACAGAAACAACATAGAATTTCCTTACACAGAAGTTCTAGGTGCTATGTCAAACCTTTATGGTTTACCTGGTAGTGTAAAAGTTAACAAATAGAAGTTAACATTAGAATTGAAAAGTGGGTAGAAATACCCACTTTTCATTTATTATTTATGTAAAGTTACTTTTAAAATTAAAGAGGAAGTATGTTAATTTACACTGTAAAAAGATTTTTTGAAATGATTATTGTCTTTTTTCTTTTTCTTATTATTTCTTATCTTTTATTTAATGCAATACCTGGCAATGCATTTTCAAGTTTACTATTAAACCCATTGTTACCACCTGAGACCTACCAGCGTACAATTGAATTATTTGGACTCGATAAACCCTTATTTGAACGAGTACAGCTTTATATTATTAATTTCTTCAAAGGTGATTTTGGATATTCATACATTTATTATCCACGTTCTCCAATTGAAGTTATTGCTGAAAGGCTACCCAGGACATTAATGTTGTTTTCAATTGTTAATGTTGTAGCATTTTATTCAGGGTTTTTGGTTGGTAAAGTACTAGCGTGGAGGAGGGGTTCAAAATCTGAAACATGGATAACTATTGGTTCCGTATTTTCTTATACAGTTTTTTACCCTTGGTTCGCATTAATGATGCTATGGTTTTTTGGATATAAAATGAATTGGTTTCCGCTTGGTAAATTTTTAGTGCCTGAAAAATGGTACGATTCGCCATATTCAAGCGATGAAATTTTCTATACATTAATTTTATTTACAACAATCGGTTCCTTCTTATTATTTTTAGTTTTTATTTTCACAAGAAATATCGAATCATTAGAGAATAGACGAAATGCAAGAATTGTAGGTTTATTATTTCTATTAGTTTTAGCTTCTATTTACTGGAGTAATGGGGAAGCATCATTAAAAAGATTTTATGCAGCTGACATTGCTTATCATATGATCTTACCAACATTTACTGTAACTTTAGTTGCATTTGCAGGTACTGCATTACTAACACGTACAACAATGATGGAGGTACTAAAAGATGATTATATTCTTACTGCAAGAGCAAAAGGTCTTAGTCAAAAAAGAATTAGGGATCGACATGCTGCGAGAACAGCTCTATTGCCTGTAGTTACATCTTTTATCTTNACCATAATTACAATCATTGATGGTTCTGTATTGACTGAATCAATTTTTTCATGGCCTGGCATGGGTCAACTTATACTTGAAGCAGTTACTAGGGAAGATATACCCCTTGCAATGGCATCATTTTCATTTATTGGAATATTAGCTTTAATTGCTCATTTTATAGCAGATGTATCATATGCTTTTCTTGATCCACGTATAAGAGTTAAGGCGGAAAACTAACATGGAAAACGAGAATTTTGATAGAGATATAAAAGCAACTATTAAAAAAAATTGGAAATTGTTTAAACAAAGCAGACTTGGGATGACTGGTTTAGGTATTGTTGTTTTCTTTGGTTTTTTGTCAATATTGCAGCCTATGTTGTTTCTTACTGGGATATGGGATGAAGGCATTTACCATCCTGTAGTTGGTTATGATGCTGAAAAAGTAGGACGAACAATTGTTGAATGTCCTACACAATATCCTACAAAAGAATATCAACAAGAGGGAGACTGTCCTCGTGTCGACGAAGTGAATATTCGGTATTTGAAAGCATTCAATATTGAAGGCGAAGTAGGTGAAATTTATGAATCAAATGTTCAGCCTGCACCTCCTTCAAGTAGACATATACTTGGTACAGACTCTTTAGGTAGAGATATATTCTCTCAAATCATGGAGGGTAGCCAAGTTGCTTTTGTATTAGGTTTAATAAGTGCAATTATAGGTGTTGGTATCTCAACACTTTTAGGAACCGCTGCAGCTTTTTATGGTGGGGTATTAGATACTTATCTAATGAGGCAATCTGACTTAGTTCTAATGCTTCCTACATTGCCGTTCTTATTTATTATATCTGCATTTGCTGAACTACAAATATGGCATTTAGCTGTAGTACTAGGGACCATTGGTGGTTTGGGCGGCTCAGTTATTACTGTAAAATCACAAGCTCTACAAGTGAAAGTTAAGCCATTTGTTGACTCAGCAAGGATTACTGGTGGTAGTAAAAGAAGGATAATGTTTTCTCATATTCTTCCGAATGTAGCACCACTTGCTTTACTCTTTATGGTATTTAGCGTCACCGGTGCAATAGCATCTGAAAGTGTTTTATCTTTCCTTGGTTTATTAAATATTGATATGAGNTGGGGAATAATGATTTATTTAGCACAAGCAGAAGGCTTTATTTTTACAGGTCTTAAATATTGGTGGTTAATTTTACCTGCTGGATTATCAGTAACATTGCTTGCTGGAGGATTTTACTTAGTAGGTAGAGGTCTAGATGATGTATTTAATCCAAGGTTGAGAAGACGCTAATGAATAAAGCATTACTTGAGGTTAAAAATCTATCAATGCATTATGACACTATGGAAGGCAATGTTGATGCGGTTAAGAATATCTCTTTTGAAGTAAACAGTGGTGAATCTTTCGGTCTTGTTGGAGAATCTGGATGTGGAAAAACTTCTGTAGCCATGACTTTGTTACAACTTCAGCCTGATAATTCTGTTATTACACAGGGAAGTATAAAGCTTGATGGAAAAGAATTAATTGGTTTGTCTGAAAATGATTTAAGGAAAGTTAGATGGGACAGTATTAGTATCGTTTTTCAGGGCGCAATGAATGCATGGAATCCCGTAATTAAAATTGGAGAACAAATTAGGGAAGCTATGAGAGAGCATTATCCCGAAAACACAAAACAAGAAAACATGAATAAGATTATTGAATTATTTAGGATGGTTGGGCTCGACGAGTCTACCACAGACAGGTATCCCCATGAATTATCTGGAGGTATGAAACAAAGAGCTGTAATTGCATTGGCTTTGTCCTGTGATCCAAAAATTATAATTGCAGATGAACCAACAACTGCACTTGACGTAGTTATACAAGACCAAATTTTAAATGAAATAAAAAAGGTTCAAGATTTATTAGGTTTAAGCTTAATTTATATTTCTCATGATATTGCAGTTATTGCTGAAATGACTGACAAAATAGCCGTTATGTATGCTGGTTCAATCGTAGAAATGGGCCCAACAAAAGATGTTTTTAAAAACCCAATTCATTCCTATACAAGAGCTTTATTAGACTCAACACCTTCAATAAGAGGTGAAAAGAAAAAATTAAAATCACTAGATGGTGAACCACCAAGTCTTATAAATAAAATTGAGGGATGCTCATTTGCTCCTAGATGTCCAAATAGAGATTCAGAATGTAATCCGTCTGAACACATGCGATTAGTAGAAGTAAACCCAGATCATTTTGCCGATATATGTAGTCAAGGAAAATAATTTATAATGGCTGATAATCTAATTGAAGTAAGAAATCTAGTAAAACATTTTGAAGTCTCTAAAAGTTTGTTTTCTAGAAATAAAAAAATAGTCAAAGCTGTAGACGGTATAAGTTTTGATATAAAGGCTGGAGAAACTCTAGGTTTGGTTGGTCAGAGTGGTTGTGGAAAAACAACTACTGCCAGGTCTTTATGTTTACTTGATCCAAAAACTTCAGGTAATATAAATTTTTATAATCCTGATTCTCAGAGCATGGAGTCATTTGATAATATCAATGAAGACGGTTTGAAGACTTTTAGAAGAAATATACAAATGATTTTTCAGGATCCTTACGAATCTTTAAATCCCAGATGGACAATAAAAGATATTATAAAAGAGCCACTTGATATTCATAACATAGGATCTTTGACTGAAAGGGAAGAAGCAATTATTGAGATTTTAAGAACCGTAGGCTTGACTCCACCAGAAAACTATCTTGGAAGATACCCTCATGAAATTTCAGGTGGCCAGAGACAAAGAGTTTCAATCGCGAGAACACTGGTAATGAAACCCAAGTTTGTAGTGTGCGATGAGCCAACATCAATGTTAGATGTTTCCATAAGGATTTCAATAATGGATCTTATGTTAAACCTCGCAAAAGAATTAGAAGTATCATACTTATACATTACACATGACTTGGCTGTGGCAAGATATATGTGTAATAGAATTGCTGTTATGTTTAATGGCAAAATCGTTGAAATTGCAGAGACAGAAGAATTGTTACAAAACCCAATACATCCATATACAAAAAGATTAATTTCATCAATTCCAATTCCCGATCCGTCATTTAATCGAGAAAAGTATCTTATTAATTTTGATGAGCTTGATAAAATAATATCAAATAATCCTGATGAAAAGATGGTTGATATTGGCGGCGGACATTTCGTTGCTACTCATGATACCAAGGAATTCTTTATTGACTCCTAAAGATATTTTACTTTTACCAAATCTTATTACATTGACTCGGTTATTTGTTTCTATTTATCTTTTTATTCAACTATCAATTAATGACTTTCAAACACCTATTTTAGTTTTAATCATTGCTTTAATAGGTCTTTCTGATTCTTTAGATGGTATTGTTGCAAGAAGGTTCAATCTAGTTAGTAGACTTGGAACTATTCTTGATCCTGTGTGTGACAGAATTGTGTTTATATTGTTAATCTTTTGGCTATCATCTATTTTTCCTTCGTGGTTCTTTTATGGAGTTATATTTAGAGAGTTTTTAGTTGTACTTGGATCTTTAAATGTTTTAACAAAGACTAAAACATTATCTGTATCTAATTATGGAAAAATAGGGACAGTTTTAATATTTTTTTCTATATGTTTTTTCGTAATAAATTCAGGGTTTGAGTCTATATTTTTCCTATATTTTGGACTAATTTCCTTGGTATTTTACTATTTTGTAGCTTTAGAATATTTCTATAAAATATATATAAAGAAATGAATAATGACACAATACCCTTTGAAGATTCTATCTTCATCAATCAAGAAGCAAAGTATATCTTATCGTTGCTAAATGATGATACAAAGTCTTCATCATGGTTATTAACAAATGGTATACACAAAATAGGAAGATTAGAAAGTAAAGAAATTATTCTTGATGATATAACAGTTTCAAGAAATCATGGCTTTATTAGTGTTGATGATGACATAGTTGTTATTACTGATGAAAAGTCAACAAACGGTATATTTGTTAATGGAGAGCTAACAAATGAATCTCCTCTTGTGTCAGGTCATAGAATCCAAATTGGAAAATTTAATTTGATTATTACAAAAGTTGATAAAAAATGAATATTGGAAATGCTGTAAAAATCATAAAAAAAGAATATCCTTCAGTCACAATTTCACGAATCAGATTTTTAGAAAAAGAAGGTTTAATCAAACCGAATAGATCAAAAGGAGGAACAAGATCTTTTTCTGATAAAGATATTTTAAAAATAAAGAAAATATTAGATTTACAGGAAAATCAATTTTACTCACTCAAAGCAATTAAAAATAATCCAAAACTTTTGACTTCATCATCATCTAATTCGAAGATAGTAATTAGTAATTATTCACAACATGATGCGCTCAAAAAATCTGGTTTAAAAGAAGATGATTTTATGGAGTTAGTTGATTATAAATATGAGCAGATTAAAGAAAACTATAGTCAACAAGACGTAGAAAGATTTTCATCCCTTGCCTATCTTTTTTCCTTGGGTCTTGGAGTTAAAAATTTATCTGTTATTAAATCAATGTCAGATAGGGGAGTAGGTTTTTTTGAAACATACTTTCAAATTTCCGATAATGATCCTGATGAAATAAAAATTGCAATCGATAAATTTTCAGAAATTATTGGGAGCTACATATTAGAAGATTTATAGCTACCTCTTTAGTTTCAATTATATTATTAACAAATATTGCTTTTGCTTCTGAAGTAGATGAAGATCTATTAACTACTCAATATTATCTATCTTTCGACCTTGATAATGATGAATTTATGTATTTTAAAAATATAAATGAAAGCATTGCTCCAGCTTCTTTAACTAAATTAATGACATCTTTGATTCTTATTGAAAACTACAACCTGAGTGATTACATTGAAATTTCTTTACCTTCTGATTATTTATATGAAGGAAAAGTAGCTTATCTTAAATCTGGTCAATCAATAACAGTAGAAAGTTTATTAGAATTCATACTTATTTACTCAGCAAATGATGCATGTTTTGCCGTTGCTAGTTTATTTAGTGAAGACACGGATGACTTCATTAATTTAATGAATAACAGAGCACAGCAATTAGGAATGAATAATACAAATTTTAAAAATCCTGATGGTTTAGATCAAGAAGGTCACTTTACAACATTGAGTGATTTATTAATTCTTTCAAAGGAAGTCATAAATAATTACGAACTGTTATCGATAATTATGAGACAAAGTTTTATATCAAACATTGAAGGAGAGGATAAAGTATATCTAAATACTAATAAATTAATTGATCGAAACTTCTATGGTTTAAAAACGGGATGGACAAATGAAGCTGGGTTAACTTTTATAGGTTTAAATCAATCAAATGATAGAAATATTTTAACTATTGTGAACAAGTCATTTGTTAATGAAAAAAAAGATAATCATTTTATCGACACACAGAATCTTTATACAGCTTCAATAGATACATATAAAAACAATGTTGTTATAGATACGAATATTGATATATATAAAATACGAAACAGCACAGACGTTACGACAGTTAAATCCACTACACCCTGGTATGTTTTTGGTAACAAATTTAGTATTACTAATATTACTTTATCTGGATTTAGTAAAACTAAATTTAGCTACATTGTAAATGATGATTTTTACAATGTTAAAATTTCTGAATCTCTCAATTCAGTCAATTGGGATTTAAATTTAACACGCTTTTTTTCAGGTTTTGCAAATAATAATCGATAAATTATAAATATTGTTTTCAAAATGTTTATGAACTTATCTATTCTTAAATTATGAAAAAGAATATTAATGTTGAAGTAAACAGTATCAGATTAGAAGAAAATACTGAAACTCCAATTATGCTCTTACTTGATCCAAATAGTCAAAAAGTTTTACCAATTTGGATCGGTACTATTGAAGCAGTGTCTATTGCATATGCCCAAGAAGGAATAAAGCATCCGAGACCACAAACTCATGATTTAATTATTGATATTATTGAGTCCCTAAATGGAAATATTGATGAAGTTGTTATCTCAGATCTTCATGACAACACTTATTTTGCAGAGATCATCATCCTTGGAGATCAAGGTAGAGTTTCTTTATCTGCAAGACCAAGTGACGCTATAGCTCTCGCATTAAGAGCAGATACTACTATTTCTGTTAATGAAGATCTTTTTATAAACAACTCAATTGACCTAATTCATGATAAAGCCAATGAAATTGAGGAATTTAAGAGTTTTATTGATAATATAAATCCAGAGGATTTTGCATAAAACCTTGATTATATATTTTTTGCTAGTAAATTAACCTTATGCAACAGGGTTACACAGGTCCAGAGGTTTGCAAAATCACTGGAATATCATACAGACAACTTGATCATTGGACAACAACATCATTGGTTGATGCTTCAATTAGAAACATAAAAGGTTCTGGATATCATAGAATTTACTCATTTCAAGACATTATTAAAATTAAATTAGTTAATAAATTGCGAGAGGCTGGTGTGAGTCTTCAGAAAATAAGACTTGCTCTTAAAAATGTAAAACAAATTTTGGGAAAAAATATTGATATTTCAGACGTCTCAATTTTTTCCGATGGTAAATCAATATATGTAATAACAAACAATAATGAAATGTTAGATCTAATTAAACAGGGGCAAGCTGTCTTTGGTATTTCACTAGGGCCAATTCACACTGAAACGGAAGCAGAAATTCATTCTCTTTATCCAGAAAAAATTTCTGCAACGAATGCATGAAATTTGCTCATCCTTCTGAGAAAACATTTTCAGAGCACTTAGACTTATTCGATATTGAATGGATATATGAACCTGTGAGTTTTCCTTTAGAGTGGGGTAGTGGTTCAATTAAAAAAATGTTTACGCCTGATTTTTACTTACCAACGCTTAACCTATTTGTAGAAATCACGACAATGAATCAAAATCTAATAACAAAAAAAAGAAAAAAACTAAAAATGGCAAGAAAGCTTTACCCAAATCTTAATTTTAAACTTTTCAACGAAGAAGATTTTTACAATATACTTAGTAAGAATAATTCAGAAATTATTCAAGAAACTATAGCTAGCTGATTCTTCTAACAATTTATTTGCGCTAGTTATATTTAAATTCTCTGCAATATTAATTTCTTTTAATATATTTGTATTACTCATAAGTCTGTTGTCAGTATTAATCGTAACTGGAAAGTTAAGGTCTATTAAATCTTTTATCGGATGATCTTTGTAATCAGTGTACATATTTGTGTGTATGTTTGAAGTTATACATATCTCCAGAGGAATATTGTTTTCAAAAATATATGTTGCTGTAGGTCCAAATAAGCCTGTTTCAAGGTCAATATCTTCAATTATCCGTACACCGTGCCCAATTCTTTTTGCTCCATTATCTAATGCTTCTTGAATAGAGTTTACTCCATCACCTTCTCCAGCATGTATTGTTAAATTCACACTGTTTTCAACTAACTTTTTGAATTCATCACTAAATAATGATGGTAAATAATTTAATTCAGGTCCTGCAATATCAAAGCCAATAATTTTTTCTTTATAATTAATAGCAATTTCAGTAACTTTTTTTACATTATTTGTATCATTTCTCATTCCACACAAAATAAGACCAGATTGTATCCCATACAAATTTTCAGCTTGTTTAAAACCTGAATTTATTGCATCTATTACATCCTTTGGTGTTAACGAATTATTTACAGAATAGAGGGGAGCGTATCTACTTTCATAATGTGTAATACCTTCATTATGCATATCTTCAGCTGCCTCAAAAGCAATTCTTTCGAGATTTTCGTAACTATTCATTAAAGCTGTTGTGTGTACAAATGCTTCAAGATAATCTTCAAGAGATTCTGATGATTCTCTATTAAAAAAACTTTCTATATCATCAACATTAAGTAAGGGAGTATAATTGTCTTTAATTGCAAGTTCTTTTGCTGTAACTGCCCTTAATCCGCCATCCAAATGATCATGTAATACTGCTTTATACATAACGCAACATAATATATATTATAGGACAAATAGAAATTGATAATTTAAGCATATATTTCATTTAAAACACTCTCCTTGTGGGTAATCGGCAGCCAATGTCCTGCACCAGGTATCTCTGTTATCTTAACATTGGTTCCACTAGACATAAGCCTTTCTCTCATTTTGTCATTTAGTTTTACAGCAGCATCAACTTCACCAAATATAAAATGTACAGGAGTTGTTACTACCTTTCTCCAGGCTGAACTTAGCTTTGTGTTTAAATCTATATTCGAATACCATGCTATAGCTTGATCAAGTGATATTGCATCAAAGTGTTGAATTAAATTAACAATTTCATTTTCATTCATGACACAACTTTCAGATGAGTAATTTATAAATACGTTATCTAACGAAAGATCTGTAGACTCTCCTATTTGGTTATTCATTCTGTAAGCGGATCTAAAGAAAGACTCTAGATTATTATCAATAATATCTGCAGATTCTTTAAAATTTTGAAATGATGAAATATAATGAGGTTTTTCTTTGTAAGTTAAATTCTTATATACAGCTGTTGTAGGAAATTCAGTACCACCGCATATAGAAATTAATTTGCTAATATTTATTTTTTCACGGGATATTATTGCCCACGCAACTATAGATCCCCAGTCATGCCCCACAATTGTTAAATTCTGATCAAGTTTAAGTTTAATTATTAATTCTTCAATATCTTTTGATAATTCTTCAATATTAAAAGAGTGTACATCAAAATTTTCTAATCTTGATAATGGATATCCCCTTTGTTCTACGATTGTAACTCTGTAACCAGTTTCGACTAATATATTTTTAATTTCATTCCACATATACATATTTGATGGAAATCCATGAAGTAATAATACATCACTCCCCTGACCCATAGTTTCATAAGATAAAGAAATGTTATTTAAATTTATTTTTTCCATGTAATCAAATTATTTCTTCTTAGAACAACAATTGTTAAACATAAAGCAAAAAATGCCCATTGAAATGCATAACTTAAATGAGGAGCATCATATGGTTCTTCTAAATTTACGCACTCTACCCCACTTCCACAATCATCAATTAAGACAATATAGAATGCTGGAAGATTAACACCTGTTTCACTTTCTATAAATGATTTGTCTATTCTAAATAAATACTCTGAATCAGGTATATCATCTTGTCCAACACCTTGAATATCGTAATTTAATAATCTGCCTCTAAAAATTNGATTTTTGTATAAAAATGTCTTATCTGCATTTTTATTAAGGGGAACCCATCCGTTATTAATTAAAAAATATTCTTCTAAATTTGTCTTATACAAACTAACAAGGTGATAACCATTTTCTCCATTATGAACACGTGATCGTAAATACCATGTCCTTACCAGTTCTATTTCCTCTATCTTTTCAGTTAACTGAATTTTCGTAAATTCTTCAAATTTATAATTTAAATCATATAAATCTGAGACAGATATTTCATTTATAAAATCTTTTGAGTCAATAGAGTCAATTATCAGTTTGTCTTGTTGATGCCTTGTTAATTGCCAATATGAAAGACCTATAAATACAAACACAACAAGAAAGCCGAAGTAAAAAAGATTTTTATGAGGTAGTTTCTCTAACATTTCCAAGAAGTATTTCCTCTTCTTTTATCTCCATAACTAAAAATATCNTCATTAATCCCAGTTACACAAACNCCGCCAAAATACATATCAAATGGTTCAGTTATTGTTGTATTTGTNTTGATATTANNATATCCTGGNTCTGCNCTTACTCCTCCATCAGCNTTTACATGAAATCTTGGCATATCTATTGNTTCTTTCCATGTGTTACCATTTGTATAATTTGTTAAAACTTGAGCTATCGCAGAGCTTATTCTGTCAGCNCCTGGAGAACCAATNGTANTAACTCCTTCATTNGATTCAATAATTAAGGGNCTCATGTTTGATATCAATCTATCTCCCTTAGTGTCTCCNAGAAANCCTTGCGGATTTAGCTCAATTTCTCCTAAAGAGTTATTGAAATACATACCCGTATTTTTACATAAAACACCAGATCCATANCCACTGGAGAAGGTTATTGAGAAATGAAAATTATTTTTATCAGATGTGTTTACTTGTATTGTTGATGAAGATGTAGAAATTTTTGATATTTC
>FUFK010074903.1_pt1 | contig 99561 bp, 104 predicted proteins | sample 1021851 | NCBI WGS metagenome assembly FUFK01 (sample SAMEA51879418, study PRJEB19060) | metagenome
TGTCGGCTCATCACATCCTGGGGCTGGAGCAGGTCCCAAGGGTTTGGCTGTTCGCCAATTAAAGTGGTACGTGAGCTGGGTTCAGAACGTCGCGAGACAGTTTGGTCCCTATCTGCCGTGGGCGTCGATTGTTGAAAGGAGTTGCCCCTAGTACGAGAGGACCGGGGTGAACATACCTCTGGTGTACCTGTCATCCTGCCAAGGGTGCCGCAGGGTAGCTATGTATGGACGGGATAACCGCTGAAAGCATCTAAGCGGGAAGCCTCCCTTGAGATAAGCAATCTTCGAACCGTCATAGACCATGACGTTGATAGGCCGGGTGTGGAAGCGCAGTAATGCGTGTAGCTAACCGGTCCTAATAGTTCTTTTCGCGCTTGTAGGATCTGCACCATCAATGACAGCCCTGTCGCAAGACAGGCGGCTCACCGGTGGTAGAGGAAACTTCAGCCGGATAAGCCCTCAAAAGCTCAACAGCATCGATTTAAAATCCGATTTGGTCCCCGCAGGGTAAAACCTGCGGGTGGCCCGTCCGCCCGCTTTATTGCTTGGTGGCTATAGCGTCTGTGACCCACCCGATCCCATCTCGAACTCGGACGTGAAACCGGACTGCGCCGATGGTACTAGTGCTCAAGCACTGGGAGAGTAGGTCGCCGCCAGGCATTATAGCGGACGGACGCGGAACAAACCCATTCACGATTTCAAAAAGCCGCTGCCGGTGCAAACCGCGCGGCGGCTTTTTCGTCTCTGGCCTTGGTGCCAGCGAGGAAGGCGCCATCGAAGTGCGCAGCACTTCGCAAGGCCGACCGGCCGCCCGGACCCCGGACCTGATCCGGGGGAGGGAAGCCAAGCCGACAGATGTCGGCACCGGCGCTTGAGGCGTAAAAGAAGGTACCGCGGGGTGGAGCAGTCCGGTAGCTCGTCAGGCTCATAACCTGAAGGTCGTTGGTTCAAATCCAACCCCCGCAACCATCNCCNAAATAACTCTCCAATAGCAACGCTCCGCCGCAGCATGCCCGCAGACCCGGAACTGCGCGCATGCGCACCGNGGGTCGGNAAGAGCAATTCGCTCTGAGACCTAGGGAAAGAGCAAATGAACGCCTCACGGCAGTTGCCGGTGATCTNATAAAAATCACGGGNAGCGGTTTGGCTACAGACCCTTCGTTTGCCGATGGGGTTTCTGGTACCGCGAGACGACATCGCCCAGTTCGTGCGGGAGCACCGGCTTCGAAAGCATCGCNAGGGGACGGATCGCAAGTCGTTCCTCCTCGGTGACGCTGTGCAGGCTTCCGCTCAGGATTATACAGGCCACATCCAGTTCGGAGCGCAGGANCAGCGCCGCGTCCTGCCCGCGCGAGCCGTCAGCAAGCTGGAGATCGACAAGCGCGAGGTCGGGCAGGGTCCGGCGCGCGGTGTCGATCGCCTGGGCTGCGGTCACCGCGACGCCAACGACATCGCATCCCAGGTCTTCCATCTGTGTTTCGAGATCGAGCGCGATGAGGGCGTTGTCCTCGATGATGAGCACGCGGACGCGGGAATCCCTATTCGGGGAAGAGGATGCGGGTTGTCCATCCATTCACGCATTCCTCTTCTATCGTACCGCGCAGCTGGGCCGCCATCCCGCGGATAAGCCGCTTGCCCAACCCCGATGACGGCATGTCCTCGCTCAACAAGCCGGACGTGCCGCCTGTTCCATTGTCCGACACTTCGAGCACGATCTGTTCGCCTTCNTCCCGTCGCAGTTCGACCGTGACGGTNCCGCCCTGCTCGGGCCAGNNGGCATGCTTGACCGAATTGGTCACCAGNTCGTTGACCGCCAGCGACAGCGTTACCGCCTTGTCGATCGGCANGCGCAGCGGCGCCACCTGCAGGACGATCTGAGGCGCCTGTTCCTTTCTCCCGGGCAGCGATGCGCGAAGATGTTCGACAAGGCGCCCGATATGGTTGTCCAGCCTGACCGTCTTCAAATCGTTNNCTTCGTAGAGCGAGGCGTGAATGGCGGCGACCGCCTGCACGCGCGCCGTCGCCGCATTCAGCGATACGCGGGCGGTCTCGTCCCCGGTCGCTTGCGCTTCGAGGTTCAGGATGCTCGTGACCATCTGCAGCGAATNCTTCACGCGGTGATTGACCTCGGCGATCAGCAGGTCGCGCACGGCGATCGCCTCCCGCAGCTTGGCTTCGCTCTGCTTGATATGCGTGACGTCGAGCAGCATGCCGACGACCAGCANCTCTTCCGTATCGGGATTGCGGATCGATTCCCCGCGGACCAGCAGCCAGCGCGTCGTACCGTCCGGCCAGACAGTGCGAAAATCCTGGTGCAGGTCGGCGCCCACTGTCCGGGAAACCCGCTCCATTTCGGCTTCCAGTCCGGCCAGGTCGTCGGGATGGACCCGCTCCATGAATGGCCGGATNGGATTGGCGTGGTCCTCCTCGGCGAAGCCGAACATGGTATCGAATTGCGGGGTTCTCGACACGCTCCGGCTGCCCGGGCACCATTCGAAATAGGCAAGNTCCGCGCCGCGCATGGCAGCGCGCCGCTTCGCCTCGTGAACGCGGTCGCCGAGGATCCTNCCGGTGATGTCCTCNGCCGTATGGATGATGTGCGTGACCNTGGTCGGATCGCCGCGATCGGCGAACACCGGCGAATTGACGATCCGCCAGTACCGGACCCGGTAATGTCCGTCGGGCCCTGCCACATCNTGNTGGCGAAGCGGCATCTCCTGCGCTTCGCCCGTCTCCACGACGCGATCGGCCGACGCCTGCAATTCGGCTTCGGCATCCGCCNGGGGATCGTCGGGATTGGCGGGGAAGGCTTCGAAGACACGCTTGCCGACCAGCTCCGCCCGTTCGATACCGAGCATCTCGCAATAGCAGCGNATTGGCAGCGACGACGTGCAGATCGGGCCGGAACACCATTTGTGCCGTCGGTTGGGCGTCGAACAGCACGCCCATGTCGATCGAAGTATCCAGGGCCNAATTCCTCTCTTGGGTGACTGGGNCCGATCGCGCCGGATCGGGACGCCAGNAGCCAAAGNCTGAAACAGAAACGACCGGCTTGATATGCAGCTTGGCCCATCGGGGCAAGGTCAGTGGTTTTTGGNACGGTGGGCTTGGCCTGACGGANGCGNGAGACCCGCGTGGCTGCTCGAGCGNCCGCTACGGTATGCCGATAGCGCGTATCGCCGCCATGTCAGTCCTGACCGGCTTTGCCTCCTCTTAAAAAAGATGGCTGGCTACCCCATCCGATACGAAGACTAGCAACCANCCGACGCTGTAACCGCGGGCGTGGGGGCGCTTGTGCTTCGACGTGCGCTCTATGTAGCGAAACTATTCGGGAATGGCACGCCCGGCCACGCCAATACTAGGCTCTCCTAACTCATAAACAGGCCGGCTGGCCAGGGTTGGCGCCCACGCCGATCTTCACGCTCGGGTTCCGGCGGAAGGGGCGCTATGCCGATTGCGATCAGGGGATGAGGTCGCTCAACTTGCGCAGCGTTTGCGCGGCGACGTCAAGCGATTGAAGCTTGGTCATGAAGCGCGCGACGACCGCCGGATCCTCGGCGAGGTCATCGGCCAGCGCTTCGACTGCGGCGGCGATGGCGGTCACGTCCTCGCGGCTCAACTCGGCAGAGAACAATGGTGCCGGCTTGTGGCTCGTGGGAGCTGCAGGCGCGGGCTGCGCCTTGGCCAATGCTACCGCGGCATCGACGTCGTTCTGCGTCCGGCGTCCCGAAGGCAACCATTGCGCCACATCGGCATGCTGGTGGAAACGGATACCGGCCTTGCCGAACTTCATCCACACCACGGTGGCCTCGAGCGCTATGTCGCCGCGATGGAGCAGGCACTCGGCCCCCTCGGGAGGAAGAGACGTGCCTTCGATCAGTGCCCCCCTGGTCGACATGTTGCGGACCTTGACCGTTNCCTGCGCCTGCCCNGCCGCGAGCGAGGCCATCACGAACATGTTGGTCCGCGGCTCGATCCGAGCGCAGTTGGAATAGGGTTCCGGCGTTTCGTAGGCGGCAGTAAGCATGTTCAATCCCCCAAGCCGACATGCCCGATGGTTCTGCAAGATAGGCTATGTGCCCACTTACGTATTAACCCCTAGTGCGGTCTGCGATGAACAGCAGAGCCGCTATGTCGGGACATCGGACAAGGCAAGGCCCGCCGCCCTTTCGAGCGACGGGCCATCATCCCGATCATGTGGGTATCGGGAGGATTAACGGAGCAGCGAAAGCACGTTCTGCTGGCTCTGGTTGGCCTGTGCGAGCATGGCGCTCGAAGCCTGGCTGAGGATCTGCGACTTGGCGAGCGCGGTCGTTTCGGCCGAATAGTCGGTGTCTTCGATCCGCGAACGTGCGTCGGACAGGTTCGTGATGTTGTTGTTGAGGTTGGTAACAGCCGATTCCAGCTGGTTCTGCGACGCACCGAGGCCGGCGCGAACGGTCGAGACCGTCTTGATGGCGGTGTCGAACAGGGCGATATCGCCAGCCGCGAGGGCTTCGACGTCGACGGCTGCCGCAGCGGCCAGATCGGCGTCGGTGGTGAGGTTGGTCGAAAGATCGATGTCGATCGCATCGGCTTCGTTCGCGCCGGCCTGGACCGACACGACACCGGCAGTACCGGCCGAGGCGTCGAACAGCTTCTGGCCGTTGAATTCGGAGTTCGTCAGAACGCTCGTGATCTGCGTGTTGAGAGCATCCATTTCCGAAGCGAGGTTGGCGAGGTCGTCGGCGGAATAGGTGTTGTTCGACGCCTGGACCGTCAGTTCGCGCTGGCGCTGCAGCATGTTGGTGACTTCGCTCAGCGCGCCTTCAGCGGTCTGCGCCATCGAGATGCCGTCATTGGCGTTGCGGATACCCTGGTTCATGCCGCGCACCTGCGAGGTCATGCTGGTGGCGATGGCGAGGCCGGCCGCGTCGTCCTTGGCGGAGTTGATGCGCTTGCCGGTCGACAGGCGTTCCATGGCGGTTCCGAGGGCCTTGCCCGCGGCATTCGATGCATTGGCGGCCTTCAGCGCGCCGATATTGGTGTTGATGACGTTCATGGCTAGTTTCCCTTTGGTCTACGATCACTGCCCCCGTTCGGGATGCGGCAGCCACAAACCAGACCGGCAGGAACTTCCCGGGATTAAGGGCATTGTGATTTTCAGCGAGCGGGTTTCCAAGCCGACCTCGTAAATCTACCAGCCCTAAAATTAGCCGTTCTTTTGACGTCCATGCGCCATTTCCACGTCTGTCGATAAGACATGCCATGTGGGGGCACAAATGGACGGAATTTCAAAGAGCGCGAATTTTTCGCGTACGCACAGCACGATCGATGCCCGAATGGCGGGGATTGCATCCTCGCTGTTCATGGAGCGGCCGGTCACGCTGGCGGACGAAAGCGATCTTTCGGCCAGTCGCGATGCGCGCACCATCACGCTGGCACGCGGCGACACGCCCGCGATCGAACTGGCCGGCGCCGGTGGAAAGCTGACCTACAGCGATCCGATCGCCGAGAGCAGCCTCGCCGCGCTGGTCGCCATGACCTATGCCGGCCAGGGGCCGGTTGCAGCCGACCCGGCGTCGCTGTCGGTCATCGCGCTGGCCGATCGCCTCGCGCGGACCGATATTCCCGTGCTTATCAATGGCCCGACGGGAACCGGCAAGGAAGTCCTGTCGAACTTCATCCATCGCCGCAGCGAGCGTGCGGAAAAACCCTTCATCGCGGTCAATTGCGCCGCGATCCCCGAAACGATGCTGGAAGCGATGCTGTTCGGCCATGAAAAGGGCTCGTTCACCAGCGCCAACGCGGCGGGTGAGGGCTTTTTCCGTGCGGCTGACGGCGGCACGCTGCTGCTCGACGAAATCGCCGAAATGCCGTTGGCGCTTCAGGCCAAGCTGCTGCGCGCGTTGCAGGAAGGCGAAGTCGTTCCGATCGGCGCGACCCGCCCGATCAAGGTCGATGTCCGCATCATTGCCTGCGCCAACCGTGATCTGCCGCAGGAAGTGGCTGAGGGCCGGTTCCGCGCCGACCTTTATTACCGCCTCAACGTATTTCCCATCGAGATGCTGCCGCTTCGCGAACGCCGCGCCGACATAGCGCCGCTGGCCTTTGCCATGGTGCTGCGCCACGTTGCCAAGGGCGATGCGGTTCCGTGGATCAGCGATGCTGCCCTTGCTATGCTGGGCGACTACGCCTGGCCTGGCAANGTCCGCGAGCTCGAGAACGTAATCCGCCGTGCGCTGCTGCTGTCGCAGGGGCGCGGCGAGATCGGAACCGAACATATCGTCTTCGACATGACCGCACGGGCGGTCGAGACGCCGGCCGCGACGCAGCCTGCCGAAGAGGCCAAGGGNCCGGCCAAGCTGTCGAAGATCGTCCAGATCTCGGAAGCCCGCGCCATTATGGAAGCGCTGGATTCGGTTGGCGGGCATCGTGCCAATGCGGCACGCGCGCTGGGGATCAGCGAACGCACGCTGCGCTATCGCCTGGCTTCGTTCCGTGAAGCCGGAATTGCCGTGGGAGCAGGCCGATGAACCCGGTAGGCGGAATTGGCGGCGGCGGATCGCTCGAACAGGTCATCGCGCTGCGCCAGCAGATCATCGACCGGTCGAAGGTCCTGCAGGAACTGCACGAACCCAAGCCTGCGGCCCCGGCCGAAGGTGCAACCGGCGCACCCAGTTTCGGGGATTCGCTGCGCACCGCGCTCGAGAACGTCAATTCGGTCCAGGCCGAATCCGGCAAGCTGACCGCGGCTTACGAGCGCGGTGAAGAAACCGACATCGCCAAGGTCATGCTGGCCCGGCAGGAAGCCGGGGTGGCGTTCGAGGCCACGCTCCAGGTACGCAACAAGCTGTTGTCTGCGTACCAGGAAACCATGCGGATGGGGGTCTAATCCATGAACGGCATCGTTCCTGCAGATAGTCCGCCGCCAAGCGTGCTGACCCCGCTCACTCAAGGGACGGGGAGCTTCGCCGAACGTTTGCGGACGTTCGCGGCGCAGCCGCCTGTGCGCAAGGTGTTGCCGCTGTTTGCCGGCACTGCGGGTCTCGGCCTGTTGGCCTTGACCTGGGCGACCCTGTCGCCCGCGCCGCAGCGCGTGCTNTATTCCTCGCTCGGTGATGCCGAGCGCGCGAGCGTGGTCGCCACGCTCGANCAGGCGGGGGTGGACTACACCATCGACAACAACACCGGCGCACTGACCGTGGGCGAAGACGATGTCTATCGCGCGCGGATGCTGGTGGCGTCCGACGGATCGCTGGCGACTCCNGAAAGCGGCGCTGACCTGATCGAGAACCTGCCGATGGGCGCCAGCCGGACCCTCGAGGGCGACCGGCTGCGGGCGGCGCAGGAACGCGAACTGATGATGACGATCATGGAAATCGACGGCGTCGAGGCGGTCCGTGTGCATATTGCCAAGGCCGAACGTTCGGTCTTCGTACGTGAAGACGTCGCACCTTCCGCATCGATCATGCTGCGCATGGCGCGGGGCCGCCAGCTTACCGACAGCCAAGTCACAGCGATCACCAATCTGGTTGCAGGTTCGGTGCCGGGGCTCGGCATCGACGCGGTCAAGGTCGTCGACCAGCACGGCAAGCTGCTGACGCAAATGCGCGATCCCAACAGTGGCCGGCTCGACCTGCAATCGCAGATGGAAGCCAAGCTCAACGCGCAGGTCGATCAGCTGCTGGCACCGATGTTCGGTGCGGCTGCGTTCACGTCGCAAGTCCAGGTCGATCTCGACATGAACGAGGTAACCTCGGCGCGCGAAAGCTATGACAAGGACGGCACCATCCGCCGCGAGACCACCCAGCTTTCGCAAAGCGCTGGGGCGCAGGCCGGCGGGATTCCCGGCGTGCTTGCCAACACGCCGCCCGCCGAAGCAGAGGCGCGCGAAGGCGCTCCGCAGGATAACGAGAATGCCGCGCAGGCAGGCGGCGGCGTCGGCGAAAGCAGCGCCACGCGTGTCTATGAACTGGGCCGCGAGGTTTCGGTCTCCAATTTGACCCCGGGATCGATCAAGTATCTCTCGGTGGCGGTGGCCATCGACCAGGCCGCACTGGAGAAGGCAAGCGCAGCCGATATCAACAAGGTGAAGGAACTGGTATCCGCAGCCGTGGGTGCGCGCGAGGATCGCGGCGACAAGGTTACCGTCGTCATGCGGGCCTTCGAGAAGATCGAAGCCGAAAGCGTGCCGTTCTACGAAACCAGCTGGTTCGGCATGGCCGTGCGCAATGGTGTCGCTCTGTTGGCGGTCCTGCTGGTGCTGTTCCTCGCCGTGCGGCCCGCGATCAAGGCGCTGCGCGGTGATGGCAAGGGCAAGGGGGCGGCAGAACCGCAAGTCGGCGGCGGACAGCAGCCTGCACTTGGCGGTCCTGCGGCCGATACCGTACCGCCTTTCGACAGGCAGTCGCTCGACGGCCAGATCGAACTGGCCCAGCGGATAGCGCGCGAAAACCCTGACAATGCCGTGCTGGCGCTGCGCCGCCTGCTGGCCGAAGACACCCGCACCGGAGCCTCGGCATGACCGCGCCCGCACCGCAACTTCTGGGCGGCACCGACAAGGCGGCNATCATGGTGATGCTGCTGGCAGAAGAGGACGCCTCGCGCATCCTCAGCCAGCTCACTCCCGATGAACTGCGGCAACTGGCCGGGACGATGTGCGGGATCGGCGAGATCGAACCGCAGGCGATTGCCGACGCCATCGCCGGCTTCTCGCGCTCCACCGAAAACAGCGGCATTTCGGGGCATGGCCGCGTCGACAATGTCCGCAAGCTGCTGACCGAAGCGGTGGGCGAGGTGAAGACCGACAATCTCATGCGCCAGGTTGCGCCCGCTGCGGAAGAAGAGAACCTGCCTGCGCTGGGTCTGCTGCGCTGGCTGGATCCGAAGATCATCGGTGAAATCCTAGCCGACGAGCATCCGCAGGCGATTGCCGTGCTGCTGCTGCAGCTCGACAGCGAAGTCGCTGCCCAGGCGCTCGCCGCGCTGCCCGAGGACATGCACACTCCCGTGCTCCACCGCGTCGCCCGGCTGGGTCCGGTGTCGCGCCAGGCGATCGGCATTCTCGAAGCCACGCTCAATGCGAAGATCGAAAAGCTGCATGGCACGATCCCGCTGACCATGGGGGGCATCAAACAGGCTGCCGAAATCATCAACAGCTCGCACCGCAGCGTCGAACAGCGCGTGCTGCCCACGATCGGCAAGATCGACGAGCAGCTCGCCAAGGACCTCGAGAACGAGATGTTCAAGTTCGAGCACCTGTTCGTGCTCGATCTCAAGATGACCGGCGTCCTGCTGCGCGAGATCGAAAGCGATACGCTGGTCCTCGCGCTCAAGGGTCTCGAAGAGGACCAGCGCGAACAGTTCTTCGGTGCCATGTCGTCGCGGGCTGCCGACGGCCTGCGCGACGAGATCGAAATGCGTGGCCGGGTGAAGAAGAGCGAAGTCGAAACCGCGCAGAAGGAAGTCGTCGCGATTGCCAAGCGGCTGATCGCGCAGGGCGATATCATCATGGGCGAGGGCGACGAAGACTATGTCTAGGGTCGCCTATGCAGCGCTGGGCAAGCGGGGCAGCTTTTCCCGCGATACCCGCTACACCGCACCGCCCGCCGATGCGGTGCCGGCGGCGCCGACCGAGGATGCCGCCGAACAGGCCTACCGGGCCGGTTACGAGGACGGGCAGATTTCCACCCGCGCCGAATGTGAAGCGCAATTGCAGGCCGAGCGGGCTGCGCGGTCGGCCATCGAAACCGCCTTCGCGCGCTTCGATGCCGAAAGCGGGCGGCACTTGCGCGAACGCCTTCTCGAAACGGTNCATGCATTGTGTGAAGAGGCGGTGCTGCCGCTGGCGCTCGATGCCGCGGGGTTGGCCCGCCGGGTCGAAGCCGCCGCTTCCATGCTGCANCGCAAGCATGACCAGCGGATCATACACATCAACCCCGACGATCTCGAGCTCGTGCGCGACAGCGTGGCGGGNGATCTCGAGCTGGTACCCGACGCCAGCGTGGAACGCGGCGGCCTGCGGGTCGAAACCGACGATGGCGGGGTCGAGGACGGCCCGCAGCAGTGGCGCCGCGCACTGAACGAAATCTTCGATACATGCAGGCCCTGATCGACCGCACGCTGGCGGCGGTCGGAACGTCCCCGCTCGATCTTGCCCCGCGCCGGTTCGGCCGCGTGGTGGCCTGCGATGGCGGGTTGATCGAGGTCTCGGGCCTGGGCGTGCCGATCGGCACGCTGTGTTCGATCGCGCAAGGCGCTTCGACCGAACACCGCGCTGAAACCATCGGTTTCCGCAACGGCCANACAATGATGATGATGCTCGGCGACACGGTTCTGCTGCGTCCGGGCGCCATCGTGCGCCCCGAAGGCAATCCGGGCATGCTGAGCGTGGGCGAGCAATATCTCGGCCGTGCGGTCGACGGGGCGGGTGAGCCGATCGACGGCCGCGGACCGGTCATGGCGACCACCAGCTGGCCGGCTGGCGGGCACCGTGTCGGCGCGCTGGACCGTTCGCGCGTCACGCAGGTTTTCGACAGCGGCATCCGTTCGCTCAACGCCCTCACCACCTTCGGTGTCGGCCANCGCGTGGGTATCGTCGCCGGGTCGGGCGTGGGCAAGTCGGTGCTGATGGACATGATCGTCGACGGCGCGGATGCGGATGCCGTGGTCGTCGGGTTGATCGGCGAACGCGCCCGCGAAGTGTCCGATTTCGTTACCCGCCATATGGCGGGGGAACGCGCCGCAACCACGGCGATCGTTGCCGTCCCTGCCGATCATGCCGCCAATCTCCGCCTGCGCGGCGCGATGCTGGCGACCTCGATCGCCGAACATCTGCGCTCGCAAGGCAAACGCGTGCTCCTGATCCTCGACAGCCTGACCCGCGTGGCGCACGCCGCGCGCGAAATCGGCATTCTGCTGGGCGAACCCGGCGCCGCACGCGGCTATCCGCCGTCGGCGCTGGCGACGATCACCAAGCTGATCGAACGCGCGGGCAATTCCGAAGAATCAGGCGGCGCAATCACCGGNATCTATACCGTCCTGGCCGATGGCGACGATCAGAACGATCCCGTGGTGGACACCGCGCGTGCCATTCTCGACGGGCATATCGTGCTCTCGCGCGAGATCGCGCAGCGCGGGCAGTATCCCGCGGTCGACGTGGGCGCGTCGCTAAGCCGCGTGATGAACGATATCGTGCCATCCGAATACGCGGCGCTTGCCCGCCGCTTCCGCGCGCTCAGCGCGACTTACGAAGCCAATCGCGACCTGGTGATGATGGGNGCNTATAGACAAGGTGCCGANCCGCTGCTCGACGAGGCGATCGCGCTGCACCCGCGTATGTGCCAGTTCCTGTCGCAGGCGAGCGANGAAAGCATCGATGTCGCCACTGCCTTTGCGCAGATGAGCGAACTGGTCGGCCATGCGGCCTGACCGCCGGAAATTGAAACGTGCCCAGTTGATCCAGCGGGTGCGGACGGTCGAGCGCATGCAGTCGGCGGTTGCCGCGAGCGATGCCGAAGCCACGCGTGCGCGCCTTTCGGGCGTCGCCGAAAGAACGCGCAGCCTGGCCGAGCATTACGCCCAGCGGTCCGGCGACATGGTTGCTGCGGACCTGCGCAGCGGCAAGGCGATGAGCGACCAGCTGCAGAAGCTGAGCGAGTTGAGCGAGCGACAGGCCGAGGAAGCCGAGCTGCTTTCGCAAACCAAGCGCGAGGATTTCGCCCAGTCCGACATNCGCCTGCGCAAGGCTGCCGAAGGCACGCGCGATCTTGCCAAGCTCGTGATTNCCGGGATCGAGAACGGTTAACGCNAAGCTNATTTGGCATGCTTCTTGATAGTAGGNCCGTGAACAAGAAGCGGACCCGTCATGAACCTTTCTTTTGCCCTGCCGAAATCTCCCGAAAGCCCCGCCGCCNGCGGTGCGCTGGAAGGCCGAAACGCGCGCAAAACCGAGGGTTCGCAAGCGCGGGACGGGTTTTCCGAAATGCTCGACCAGCTGGCATCCTTCATCCCGGCGAATGCTGAGGGCGACGGCGCATTGCCGGACCGGCAGGCGCAGGATTTGCCGGGCGGCAAGGAATTGCCGGTCGATGCCGCGGGATTGCCGGTGGTGCCGGACGATGCTTCCGGCACTCCGCTCGGAGTGCCGCAACTGGCCGTGACGCTGGAGACCGGTGTCGTCCCCGAGACCGGTTCTCGCGCTGCATCCGGCAATGCGCCAGGCACGCCGTCGGCGCTGCATACGCCGGCCGGTACGAACGTGGCGGCAAGCCCGGCGCAAGGCGGCGGGCTTGAAGTGCGTATTTCCGCTGCGCAGGCCCCGCAGGACGGCCGCCTTGCTGCGGCTGGTTCGGCAGTGCAGAACGGCATGGCGGCAATCACGCTGCCGGGCGCTGCAGCAGAGGCNGCCGCATCGGCAGAAGCCGCGACNACGGTGACTGCGAAGGTGGAAACTGCCGCGGCGCAAGTGGGCGATCGCGCTGCACTGGGCGCACCGGGGGCCATGCGTTCGGATGGCGGCGACAAACCTTCCTCGGAAGAGGGCGGCAAGCCGGCTGAAGACAACGCACTTGCCGACAAGGGCAAGCTGCGGGCGATGGCCCAGACCGATACCGCGAAACCCGCGGCGCAAGGCATTGCGGCGCTTTCCGACGAGAGCGCGGCATCGGTTCGGCCTGTGGCCGCCGCGCCGCGCCCGATCGCGGGCGACCAGTTCGCCAATGTTGAACGCGTGGTCGANCATCTGATGGCCGCTCGCCAGGTCGACCTGACGAAATCGGCAGCCATTGCCGTGGCGCACCGCGAATTCGGGCAGCTGACCGTGACCTTCGACCAATCGGCGGGCGGCATGAATGTCGAGATCGCCGCGCAGGACGGGGAAACCCAGCGGGCTCTGGCCGCGGCAATGGCCAACGAGCGGCCCTCCGCGCGCCAGCCCGAAGCGTTCACGCAGGCNGCACAGGCAGGCAACCAGCCCGCGGCCAATGGTGAGCGCGGGGCAGGCGGCAACGCTGCGGGTTCGGGNACGGGCCAGGCCGACGCCGAGCAGCAGCGTTCGCAGCAATCCGACCAGCGNGGACGCCGTGATGGCGGCNGCGCCGGCCATTCCAACCCGCAGGCCCAGCCGCCGTCTTCCGATGACGCGCTCTACGCCTGATCCGATCCAGATTTTAGCAGGAAACCACCATGTCGACCGAAAACGCTCCTCAGGAACCCGTCAAGAAGAAGGGAGGGCTGCTCAAGATGGCGCTGTTCTCTCTCGTGCTGCTCGCCGCGGGCGGTGGCGGCACCTATGCCGCGTTCGCCAGTGGCATGCTGGGCCCCGACGGTGAGAAGGAAGATCCGAACCCCAAGCTGGTGCTCAAGGGTGACGAGGACCCGTTTCCGGCGGCGAGCGAAGGCGACCTGAAGGACAAGGCCGCCGTCGTTCACGGCGCGGGCGGCGGCAAGTACCGCACCGCCTATTACGATTTCACCGAGGAGTTCACTTCGAANCTCGGCAACAGCGGTGCGCTGGTGCAGGTCAGCCTGGCTGCATCGACGCATTACGACGGCCGCGTGCTGATGTGGCTCGACGAGCATGAAACCGCGCTGCGCTCNCGGATCCTGACCGAACTGGCGGCAACGGATGAAGCCGATCTNGCCAGCGTGGCGGGCAAGGAAAAGCTGCANCAACGGCTCACCAAGGCGATCAATGAAGCGCTCGAGGAACGCGAAGGCTTCGGCGGCGTCGACAACGTCTATTTCCGGTCGTTCATCGTCCAATGATGAACGAGCCGACCCCCGTAGCACAGGCCCCGGCCGCGCAGCATTGCGCCGAGCTGCTGAGCCGCGCGGCCACGCCGCCCGATCTCGACATCGAATTCGCCCGCTTCGCTCGCGCGGCGGCACTCGAGGCGGCTGGGCAAGTGGCCCAATTGTGTGACGATCGCGCGATCGTGGTCGACGTTGCCGAAACCGAATTGATGCCGGTGGCCGACTGGTACGCACAGGTCGGCACCGCGCATCGGCACAGCTTCTTCGCGCTCGGACAGGAAAGCCGGGGCATCTTGGCNTCGGTCCGGATCGGCGAACTCGTCGGCGAATTCGAACGGATCCTCGGCGGAACCGGCGATGTCGACGAGGGCTGCACCGCGTTGCCCGCTTCGGCGCGCTATTTCGCCCAGCAGTTCGAGGACCGCATGGCCGAAGTGCTGCGCCGGGCGAGCGACCAGCGCGGTATCGCCGCCAGCGCCAATGGCGACGTGATCGAACAGGTGGCACCCTTCGGCGGCGGCGAGCGGGTGTGGACGACGACGCTGGCAGTCAGCAGCACCAAGACCGCGCGCAAATGGTCGATCCGGCTCGCCGCATGCGAGCAGACCATCGCCGGGATCGTCGGTACGCGCACCGTATCGCCCGCCAAGGGCCGNCCGATCGGCGCGCGCGGCATCAACGGTTCGGCGATCGCCGATGTGGCTCTGCCGCTGCGTGCGGTGCTGGTCGATGTCCCGATGTCCATTGCGCGGTTGGCCAGCCTCGCACCCGGCGCGGTCATNCCCGTGGCCGTGAACCGCAATGTCCCGCTGCTGATCGGCGACCTCACCATTGCCCATGGCTGCGTCGGCGAACTCGACGACCGTGTGGCGCTCGAACTCAACCAGACTTCTCTCTCGGAGTAACACCCAATGGCTACGCATGCAGACGGCTTCGGCCTTATCCAGGATATCGATGTCCAGCTCACCGTGGAACTCGGCCGCAAGTCGATGCGCCTGCGCGACGTGCTCGCGCTCGGCGAATCGAGCGTTGTCGAACTCGACCGCCTGACCGACGAGCCGCTCGACATGTTCGTCAACGGCAAGCTGATCGCGCGCGGCGAGGTGATCGCCCAGGGCAACCGGTTCGCGATCCGGGTGCTGGAAATCATGGGCGCAGGGTCGAGCGAGCCGGCAGTCGAACGCCGCGCGCAGCCGATCACTGTCACTCCGGCTCCCACGGCCGAGACCGCCTGATGTTCTGGTACATCCTCAAGCTGCTGATCCTGTTGCCGCTGATCGGCTTCATGATCTGGGGCAGCCTGAAGCTGGCCAAGAAGATGCAGGGCCAGTTCGGCGCCCCCACGGGCGGCAGCAAGGCGGTGCGCATCGTCGAAACCACTATGCTTTCGCCCACGCTGCGGCTGGCGGTAATCGAGTTCCATGGCCGCGAAATCCTCGTCTCGACCTCGCGCAACGGCCTGACCCGGCTGGCCGAAGCGCCCGCTCGCGAGCAGGCCGGGGACATCGTCCAGTGATCCTCCGCCTGTCCAAGCTGGCTGCCAGGCTGGCCGCCACCGCCACGGCGCTGCTCTATCCCGCGCTGGCCAGCGCGCAGACCGGCGATACCGCGGTCTCGGGCGCGCTCGACCGCGCCTTCGGCCAGATGGCGGGCGCCGGTGGTGAGCCGCTGAGCCTGTCGCTCCAGCTGCTGCTGGTGATGGGCCTGCTGACCATCCTGCCCGCGCTGCTGCTGATGATGACGAGTTTCACGCGCATCATCGTGGTGCTCGCGATCCTGCGTCAGGCGCTCGGCCTGCAGCAATCGCCGCCCAACCAGGTCCTGATCGGGATCAGCCTGTTCCTGTCGCTGTTCATCATGGCACCGACGCTGGAGCGCGTTAACGAGGCGGCTATTGCGCCTTACTCCGCCGGCGAGATCGGTGCGGAAGTCGCGATCGAGCGCGCCGGCGACCAGTTCCATGGCTTCATGATCCGCCAGACCCGCGAATACGACCTCGAGATGTTCGCCGACATCGCCGGGGCGGGGCAGTTCGCCAGCCCNCAGGACGTGCCGTTCTCGATCCTGTTGCCGGCCTTCGTGACCAGCGAACTCAAGACCGCCTTCCAGATCGGCTTCATGCTGTTCCTGCCCTTCCTTGTCATCGACCTCGTCGTCTCCAGCGTGCTGATGAGCCTCGGCATGATGATGATGAGCCCGATGATCGTTTCGCTGCCCTTCAAGCTGCTGCTGTTCGTCCTCGTCGACGGCTGGGCGCTTCTGATGGGTTCGCTCGCCTCAAGCTTCGGATAGATCTCATGGACGAAAGCGCCGTACTCCTTTCCATGGCCGACCGCATGTTGTGGATCGCCGCCCTGGTCGCAGCCCCGATCCTGCTGGCGAGCCTCGCCATCGGCTTGGTCATCGGTCTGATCCAGGCCGCCACTTCGGTCAACGAGCAGACGCTCACCTTCGTCCCCAAGCTGGGCGCAGTGGCCTTCGTGCTGGTTATCCTGGGCGCGTCCATGATGGCGCTGGTGGGCGATTTCACCCAGGACGTCTTTACCGAAATCGCGCGGATCGGCGACTGAGGCCACGCGCGGTGAACGGGCTCGATCTCGGCCTCGGGGCGCTGGAGCAGGACATGTGGCGGGTGGTCTTTCTGATGACCCGGCTCGGTGCCGCGCTGCTGGCCGCCCCGTTCTTCGGTGCGACCTCCGTGCCGATGTCGGTGCGCGTGTCGATCACNGGCGCGCTGGCNATTTTCGTGTCCGTATGGATGCCCGAAATTGCCACGCCGCCGGCGCTGCTCTCGCTCGAAGGACTGCTGGCCGTGGCGGGCGAGGTGATCATCGGGCTCGCGCTCGGCTTCGTGCTCCAGCTTGCATTTGCCGCGCCGACCGTGGCCGCCGAATTGATCAGCGGCGGGATGGGCATGAGCATGGCGGTATCGCAGGATGCCATGGGCGGCGGCACGACGACCTCCTTCGGCCAGTATTTCGTGATCGTCCTCACGCTGATATTCCTGGCGACCGGCGCNCATCTGCACTGGATCGCGCTGGTGACCGAGAGCTACAACGCGTTCCCGCCCGGTCAGACCTGGCTCGGCGCAGACCGTTTCGCCGCGATCGCCGGGTTTGCCAGCTTCATGTTCGAAACCGCGCTGCGGATCGCGCTGCCGGTGACCGTGATCCTGCTGCTGGTCCAGGTGCTTACCGGCGTGCTCAGCCGTTCGGCGCCCTCGCTCAACCTGTTCGCGCTGGGCCTGCCGGCGGGCGTGCTCGCGGGCATGGCGGCGCTGATCATTTCCGCNCCGCTGATCTACGACCAGTTTACCGGCCTCGTCGGTGACGCGCTGGCGCAAACCGAAAACGTGATCCTGCCATGAGCGAGACCGCCGGCGAGAAGACCTTCGCACCAACCGAAAAGCGGTTGGCCGATGCCGCGAAGAAGGGCGATGTGCTGCGCTCGAAGGATGCGGGCACGGCGGCGGTGATGTTGCTNGGCGGNGCGTGGCTGGCGCTGGCCGGACCGTGGCTGCTCGAAGGGCTGGCCGGGCTGGCGCGCGACGCCTTCCTGTTCGATGCGCGCGACATCCGCGATTTCACGATTTCCGGCCTGTTGATGAAAGGGCTGCTGCTCGGCGTCCCTGCCATCCTGACGCTCGCCGTACCGGTGATCCTGGTGACGTTGCTCACCCAGCTCGCGTTCGGCCGCGGACGCTGGGTGCTCGACAACCTCAAGGCCAAGGGCCAGCGCATCAATCCGCTCTCGGGTCTCAAGCGGATGTTCGGCCCGCAGGGGCTGGTCGAGATGGGCAAGGGGCTGCTCAAGGTCGCATTGCTCGGGAGCATTGCCGGGGCATGGTGGTGGACCAGCATGGAAACCGTGATCGGGCTGGGACGGGGCAATCTCTCGGCCCAGCTGTCGGCGGCCTGGCACTCGATCGTCTCGCTGATCTTCGCGCTCGGCGGGGGATTGATCGTGATCGCCTTTGTCGACCTCCCGATCCAGTGGCTGCGGCAGCAGAAGCGGCTCAAGATGAGCCACCAGGAAATGCGCGACGAGAACAAGGAAGCCGAAGGTTCGCCCGAAATGCGTGCCGCGCGGCGGCAGCGCCAGCGCGATATCGCCACCGGCTCGGTCTCCGGTGCGATGCGCGAGGCGCAGTTCGTCGTCACGAACCCGACCCATTTCGCGGTTGCGATGACCTATGANCCGGCCAAGGCCTCCGCCCCGATCGTCCTGGCGAAGGGCCGCGGCGACAAGGCCATGGCGATGAAGGAACTCGCCCGCGAGATGGACCTGCCGATGCTCGAGCTGCCGCAGCTCGCCCGTTCGGTCTATTACACCACGCGCGAGCGGCAGGTAATTTGCGAAGACCTCTACGGTGCGGTCGCTTCGGTTCTGGCCTATGTCTTCTCGCTCAAGCGGGGCGAAACGCCGCCGCTGCCCGCGGTCGAAGTGCCCGCGGCGCTGCGGTTCGATACCGAAGGGCGGATCGCTGTTAATCTCGCCAGTGAAGCGTCGTTCTCAGAGCGATGAGTATTGCAACTTCCTCGATCGCCACCACGCTTGGTATCGGCAGCGGCGTAGACATGACCGGTCTTGCCGAGCAGCTTGCCGAAGCGCAGTTTGCCGGGCGCAACGAACGGCTCGCGACGAAGTCGGAAACGCTGGAACAGCGTATCTCGCTTGCCGGATCGATCCGCAGCAGTTTCTCGACCTTCGCCTCGGCGCTGGGCGAGCGTATGCGGACGGGCGATCTCGCCCCGCTGCCCAATATCGGCAACACTTCGGTGGCCGCCGTCTCCTCGCCTGTGGGCTCGATCGGCAAGGGTAGCTACTCGCTCGAAGTGACCAAGCTGGCCACCAACCAGGTGCTGACCGGCCCGGTTTACGCCAGTGCCACCGACACGGTCGGGGCAGGATCGCTGACGATCCGTTTCGGGTCCGTCACCAATGCCGCATTTGCCGAAGACACCGGCCGTACGCCGCTGTCGATCGATATCGCTGCCGGTGCAACGCTGAAGGATGTGGCATCCGCGATCAACGGCAAGAACGCGGGCCTCAATGCCTATGTCGCACAGACATCCGCCGGCGCGCAGCTGGTGGTGAAGGGTGCCGACGGCGCACAGAACGGGTTCGTAATCGAAGCCGCTGAAGANGGGGCAGATCCGGGACTGTCGGCCCTGGCGTGGCAGCCGGGCGGGGACCCGGCCCGGCTCGTGTCCACTTCCGCCGATGCCGAATTCCTCCTCGACGGGCTTGCCCGGACCAGCGCGTCGAACACTATTCCCGGCGTTGCGCCGGGGCTGTCGCTGACGCTTACCGGCACCAATGCCGGTGCGCCGACCACGATCCGCTTCAACAGTCCCGACAGTGCGCTGTCNAGCGTNATGCAGGACATCACCGGCGCACTCAACGAGATCGTATCGGAGCTGCGCAGCGCGATCGATCCGCTTACGGGCCCGCTGTCGCGCGATGCCGGCGCCCGCGCGCTGCGCAGCGAGCTGTCCGCGCTCGGTTCGCTTGTCGTCATGCCCAACGCGCCCGACGGCGCCCCGCGCACTCTGGCGGAACTGGGCCTCGCCATCGAACGCGATGGCAGCTTCCGCTTCGACAATGACACGCTCACCGATGCGCTNGAGCGTGANCCGGCNGGTGTGGCAGCNATGTTCACCACCGGGATCAACGGCATTTACGCCACCATCGACCGGATGGCGCGCTCGAACAGCATGGCAAGCGATCCGGGGTCGCTGGCGGGCTCGATCGCGCGCTATGAAAAGCAGACCGACCAGCTCAACCGCGACATGGAAAAACTGGCCGAAAAGCAGGAAGCCCTGCGGTCCAGCATGGTGGCCCGCTTCGCCAGCGCCGANGCGCGGGTAGCGGCATCGCANTCCACCCTGTCCTTCCTCCAGTCCCAGATCGATATCTGGAACTCGCAGGGCGACTGACATGCTGGCACGCGCGCGACCCGGTGACGCCTACCGCGAAAGCAATTTCGATGCCCGGCTCGTCACCAGCGGGCGCGAAGACCTGATCCTGATCTGTTTCGACGATCTGATCGAGAACCTGGGCGTGCTGGAAATCGCCGAGACCCGCAACGACCGGGCGGTCCGCAGCCGCGCGCTGACACGCTGCGTTACCGCCTTGACCGCGCTGGAACTGGGGATCGACCGCGAAGCCGAAATGGCTGCCAGCCTCGCGCAATTCTATGGCGCGGCGAAGGCGCTGCTGCTGGATTCGATCCGCGCGGTCGACCTCGACAAGATCAGGGAACTGCGCGACGACCTGCGCGAAATCGCCCTGGCGTTCCGTGCCGCGCAGCGCGCCGCGCGCGGGGGCTNACCGGCGNTTCCATCCGGCCGCGCGTCGAGCGGGACAGTTGCAGGCGGATTGCAGGACAATTCAACCGGGTTCGTCCTGCTCCCCGACATGGGCGCTTACCTTGACCAGCGCGGCGCCATATGCGCCGACCAGAGCGATGGCGGGATCCGCGGCGAAGAGGTTGCCTTCCTCGATCTCATCGACGATCTTGACCATGCCCGATGCGGAGCCGCCCGCCGCGCGGGACAGCAGCACNCCGNTCAGCGGCCCGACCAGTTCCAGCGCGGCGCAGACTGCGGCGTCGGCTTCGAGCAGCCGGNCCAAGCGGTCGCGGCTGGCGCGCGGCGTAATGAACGGAGCAAGCTGGGTGGGCGCGGTGTCGAGAAGGTCGGCCATCGCAAGGATGGCATCGGATGCCGTTGCGAAACCGTCGACCGAACATGTGTCGACCAAGTCCAGCAGTCTGGTGTTCCAGAGAGGCATTGGCACGCACCCCGTATGAACGCGCCGTTTCCGGCAACGTTGCAGCGTGAATACACTGCTATACTGGCGGATGTCATCCGCCCGGCGGCCAATTTCACCCGATAATTCTACCAGCCTGTCATGGGGTACTTACCAAGTGCTTAAGCGTTCTCGCTTTCGACGATCGCCAGCTTGAGCTTTGCCAGGGCCGAAGACTTNAGCTGNTGGACGCGCGGGACGCTGACGTCGAGCACCGCCGCGATCTCGGTTAAATTCAGTTCCTCGATGAAGTGCAGCTTGATGACCAGTTGCAGCCGTTCGGGCAGATTGCCGATCNCTTCGGCCAGAGCGGCGCGATCGCCCGTTTCCAGCAATTGCGCCTCGGCGTCGGGCTCGGCCGACTGGAAGGTCGGGTCAGAATCCGAATAGCAATCCTCCAGATCCACCACCCGCGTCGCCAGTTGCGTGCGCATTTCGTGATACTCCCCTATCGAAATCTGCAATTCCGCCGCGATTTCCTTGGCGGAGGGGTCGCGTCCCAGCGTGCTGCGCAGGCGATCGACGGCCGCATCGATGCGGCGCAGCCGGCCAGCCGCACCGCGTGCATGCGGCGACTGTGCGCGCAGCAGGTCGATCATCGCTCCGCGCACGCGCATTTTCGCATAAGCGGCAAAGCCGTCTTCGCCCGGCCGGTCGTGGCGCTGTGCGCATTCGGTCAGCGCGATCATGCCGGCCTGGATGAGGTCGTCGACATCGACTGCCGCGCCGCCGCTGCCTTCGTAATACCACGCCAGCTTGCGGACCATGGGCAGGAAATTGCCGATGCGCTCGTTGATTGCGCCGCCATAGGCGCGCTGCGCGTTGAAATGGGTATGGTCGTATCTCATGCAGCCAAGGCCTCCGTTTGATGGCCGAGTTGTTCTGTCTGTTCGGGTGTTTCGTCGCCCACGACCGCGATCACCTCGATCGGNTGCGAAGCGGGCAGTTCGTTGATCGACAGCACCAGGCACTGCGGCGCGCGCTGGCGCAGCAGTGCGGTCAGTGCGCGGCGCGCGCGTGGCTGGACGATCAGGGCAGGGCGGACCGCAGCCGGATCACGCTGGGCGACGATGGCCGCGATGCGTTCGCCGATCGAGCGGGCGAGGTCGGGTTCGATGACGATTTCGCCCGAGGCGGGATCCTGCAGCCCGCCGACCACCATTTCCTCGAGCTGTGCAGCCAGCGTGATGACCGGCAACTTCGCATCGGGCGGGCAAGTTTCGCTCACGATCATCGCGCCCAGATCCGCGCGGACGATGTCGATCAGGCGATCGTGTTCGGCGGTCTGCTGCGCGGCCAGCGACAGGCTGGAGAAAACGCGCAGCGAATGGCGCAGCGAAATGCCGTCGGCGAGAAGCGCCTTGAGCACGCGGGTCACGGCTGCCAACGTCAGCGGCTGCGGTGTGATCGTTTCGATCAGCTGGCCATGGCGTCCGCGCAAGTGGTCGATCAGGTCGCGGACCTGGTCGGGGCCGAGCAGGTCGTGCGCCCGGGTCGCCAGCAATTGGTGGATGTGGGTGGCGATGACGCTTTCGGGATCGACCGCGAGATAGCCTTCGGCAACCGCGAGGTCGCGCGTGCCGGGATCGATCCACAGCGCCGGGCAGCCGAAGCTGGGATCGACCGTCGCTTCGCCGGGGATCGGCTGTGAATTCATCGCTTCGCCGGTATCGATGGCGAGCAAGTGGTTGGGCTTGATCTTGCCCCCGCCGATCGCCGCGCCCCCCAGCGTGATGCGATAGCTGTCGGGATCGACTTCGAAGCTGTCCTCTATGCGGAACTGCGGGACGATGAAGCCGAAGGTCTGGCACATCTGCTTGCGCAGTCCGGTGAGACGCGCGACCAGCGTGGCCCCGTGCTTCTCGTCGGTCAGGTGGATGAGGCCGTAGCCGAGCTGGACCGTGACCAGCGTCTGGTCGGACACCTCGTCGATCGCGATATGCGAAGGATCGGGGGTGACGACGGGCTCGGGCACGTTCTGCGCCGCGTCCTCGCGCTTGCGCAGGCTGTGCCACAGCCAGAACGCNCCGGCCGACAGCGGCAGGATGATCGACTGCGGCATTGCCGGAATGCAGCCGATAACGAAGAGGATGCACGCGACCGGAAGCCAGATCTTCGGATCGGACAACTGCCCGCCGATCTGGTCGGTCAGATTGCGTGCATCGGAAACCCGCGTCACGATCACTGCGGCGGCGATCGACAGCAGCAGCGCGGGCACCGAGGCGACCAGCGCATCGCCGACTGCCAGCGTGATGTAGAAGCTGGCGGCATCGCCCGCCGACAGGTCATGCGTCGACATGCCCAGCACGAGCCCGGCGATCACATTGATCAGCAGGATCAGCAGCGCGGCNACCGCATCGCCCTTCACGAATTTGCTGGCACCGTCCATCGAACCGTAGAAGTCGGCTTCGGTGGCGATCTCGCGCCGNCGCGCCTTGGCTTCCTCGGCGGTCAGCAGGCCTGCGGCGAGATCNGAATCGATCGCCATCTGCTTGCCGGGCAAGGCGTCCAGCGTGAACCTGGCAGAGACTTCGGAGACGCGGCCCGCACCCTTGGTGACGACCATCAGATTGATGATCATCAGGATCAGGAAGACGAAGATGCCGACCGCGAAATTGCCGCCGATCAGGAATGCGCCGAAGGCTTCGATCACCTTGCCCGCCGCCGCACCGCCTTCGTGCCCGTTGAGCAGGACGATGCGCGTCGAGGCGACGTTNAGCGCCAGGCGCAGCAGCGTGGCGAACAGCAGGACCGACGGGAAGGACGAGAAATCGAGCGGTTTCTGAGCGTTCATGGCGGCCATCAGCACCGACACCGACAGCGCGATATTAAGTACGAAGAAGACATCGAGCAGCATTGCCGGGATCGGCACCACCATCAGCAGGATGATGGTGAGGATCCCGAAGGGAAGCGCGAGCCCCGGGTTGAAGAAGGTCCGCGCGCTCACAGCCCGAACGCCCTGAACTTGTCATAGGCGGCGGCGATCTGCGTTTGCGCGCGGCCATTGCCCGGGCCGGTATCACCGAAGGTGGCGCGCAGCGTATCGGCCATCGAGGGCCGGGCTGCGGGATTGCTTGGCAGGGCGGGGGGCGCAAGCCCGCCCGAACTGCGCATGCTGCGCTGGGCGGGCTGCTGCGCGGCCAGTCCGGCGAATTGCTGTTCGATCCGCGGCCCGGTGCCCGGCAGCGGCGTGTCGCCATAGGCGCGCGCCACCTTGTCGCGCATCAGCGACATGACGTCACCGACCGAGCGCGGAGCGCCGCCGTCATAGAAGATCGAGCGATTGGCCCGCGCGGCCTGTGGCATCATGGCCGCCGCCGACTGATCGGGATTGCTGGCCAGCGCGCCGAGGAANTTCTGTGCTCCGCCGAGGCCGAGGAAATGCGCCAGATAAAGCTCGGCCGGTTCGGCCTCGCGTCCCAGCACGGTCTGCAGGCCGGCAGCGTTCTCGCGCGTCAGCTCGGCGGCCATCAGCGAGGAGGTGTCGGCATCGTAGCGCAGCGACAGCANGTGGTCGCGCGTCGCGTGGTCGGCAACGCGGCCGTTCTTGCCGATCGCGGCGTCGGCCCATTCCATCCCGTGCTTGGCGCCGTGCCGGTCGAGCGTGCGCAGCCAGGTGGAGTCGATGAACTGGTAGAGCCCGGTCGCGCTCGAGGTGCCGGCCTTGGCGCTGGGATCGAGACCCGATTCCAGCTTGGCCTGCGCGAGCAGATAATCGAAGTCGACACCCGTCCGCGTGGCAGCGCGCGCAATGGCGCTCTGCACGTTGGCCGACTGGACTGGATTGATGGTAGGCACGCGATCTCCGGAATTAACTGTCCCGGAAGATCAGCAAGGTCCGTGCCAAAACCTGCGTCGTGTTNGCGGGCCGATCAGGCCAGCGCCATGCTCGCACCCTGCCGCGGCAGCGCGGTATAGGAAGTGTTGCCGCCGCTGAGCGCGCCCAGCCGGTTCTGTACATTGCTGGCAATCAGGTTGCGCAGGCGGCGGTTTATCTCGTTCAGGCGGCGCACGGCATCGAGGACGCCGAGGCATTCCTCATCCATGCTGGCCTGATCGACGCTTTCCAGTTTCGCGCACAGATCGAGCTTGCCGTCGGTACAGTTGACGATGCGATCGAGATCCAGAGCGGCAAGCGCCTGCCGCTCACCCTGCAAAAGAGCGAGCATCTGTTGCAGGGTCGACAGCGTTTCCTGTTTGCGGGTCATTTCCCGACCTTTCCATAGAGGCCCGAAGCGATGAGGGCATCGGCAATTTCTGTGGGAATGAGCGGATAGGTGCCGGTTTCGAGCGCCTTGCGGATTTCCGCCACGCGATCGTGGTCGACGGGAACGTCGCGTCCGGCAGCCAGTGCCGAGGAGGCTACCGGCGCTTCGGCTTCGCGGGCCTGGTCGCCGACCTTGGGGGACGGCGCAATCTTTTCAGCAGGCGCGAGCGCGGCACTGGGCCGTCGCACCGATCCTCCGAATTCCGGCAATCCGACAATACGCATCGTTTCGCTCCATTAGCTGGTCGTTCAGGAGAACGGCGAAGGATGCGCGGGTTTAACACCCCGGCAATATTTTTGCCGNTTACGGCAAATCGATGCCGACCTGGCCCGGGCTGAGGACCATCGCGCGCAGCGTTTCGGTGCGTTCGCCGCTGGCGCGCACCTTGATCCATTCGCCCTGTGCGCCGTCTTCCACGGCAGAGCCCTGCCGGTTGAGCGTGAAGCCCCGACCGCGCACCAGAATGCTGACGTTCTCACCGCGCTTGACGAGCGTTTGCCCATATTGCGGCGCGGCGTTCCGGGCGCTGGAGCCACCGGTGTCGACTGCCACATAGATCCGCCATCCCGCTGCGGGGCAGGCGACCTGCACCGACCGCTGATCGCGTCCGAACCATTGCAGGTCGAGCGGCGACTGGCAGGCCTGCAGACGCAGGCGGCGATCGACGGGCAGTTTTGCGCCGCCGGGCTGCCCGACCTCAGCCCCGGTGAATTCCGCCACCGCTCGGTCGAGCATCGACAGGTCCATCGGCGAGGCCGCCGCCGCGGAAGCNGNAAGGCCTGCGGCTACGAGTGATCCGAGAATAAGTTGGCGCATGGTCGTTCCTGACTCCGGCATTGCAGAACCTGCTCCCGCNGCGGGAGCATTACAGGAACTTATTCAGCAAGGTTCGTGCCATCTTCGGGGCGGCGGAGGTAATCGACCGAAATGATGACCCCGGNGGCCGTATCGGGCGCTAGCAGCAGCCGCGCCGTGACACCTGCCCGTTCGGCTTCGTCCAACAGGCGGCTGCCCTCGGCAAGCGCTGCGTCCCGGCTGCCCGCCGGGTAGCCGATTTCGATCGTGGCCATCTGGCGTTCGTCGGTTGCCGCCGCGCGCAGCCATTNGGTGACACTTTCGCCGGGGGCGGGGCGGTGCACCGCGAGCGCGGCTTCGCCGGTTTCGGCGGGACCCGTCTGGCGCGCTTCGGGCGGCGGCGCAGCGCGTTCGCCTGCGGCATGCGCGGTGATCAGGAACAGGATCAGCGCCAGATCGGCAGTGATCGTCTGCCAGCTCGAGGGCGCACGCAGGATCATGCGGCGTGCGATGCCGGCTGCGCGGCGGAGGTGGCAGCGCCGGTACTGCGGATGCCTTCCTCGAGCCATTCCAGCACGGCCTCGCGGTCGCGCTCTTCCTTGCGGGACTTGCGGCCGATCGCACTGCCGATCGGGGCGAAGACGAAGTTCGCCGCGACCAGGCCATAGAGCGTCGTGATCACCGCCATTGCGATAGCGCCCACCAGTCCGGAATCCTGCGCCGACGCGCCCGGCGCCTGAGCNAGTGCGACCAGCGTCCCGGCAAGGCCCAGCACGGGGGCCAGTTCGGCGGCGTTGTCGAACACGCGCATCGCGGTTTGGGCATGCGCGAGGCGCGCATCAGCGAACTTCGCGTGTTCGCCATGGAGCGACTGGATCGACCGCTGGTTGATGATCAGATCGGACAGGCTGTCGAACTCGCTGTCGCCGAACCGGCGCGGTTCGGCCCGCAGGAAGCCGTCGTTGGCGATCTCGCGCACCTGCACGGAAAGCTCGGCCTTGGCCTGCGCCGGGTCGAACGGCTTGTCGAACAGACCGCTCAGCGCGGCGAGCGCAATACGGCAATCGGCTAAGCCGCAGCGCAGCAACGTTGCCGCGAGCGTACCGGCGAAGACAATGGCGATCGCCGCGGGATCGAACCAGGTTTCCAGCATGGGGTAGCTACTCCTTGCAGCCCAGAACGGCGCGGCAAGCGCCAGTTTTATCCGGCGGACGAACTTTGCCGCATTCCGGCAAAGGCTTGCCACCTTCTGCCGGTTTCGCCGTTGCAGGGGCGGCAATCGCAGTTTGGCACGCCCCTTGCTGAATGGTTTCCGTAATTTTTGCGGAGGCTCAGATGAGCGAAGGTTTGTTCGGCATTCACGGGGCGGCACTGGAGATCCGGTCGCAGCGNATGGGCGTGCTCGGTTCGAATATCGCCAATGCGGCAACCCCCGGATACAAGGCGCGCGACGTCGATTTCGCCGCTGCACTGCAGGCACGGCTGGGCGGCGCTGACGCCGACCGGGCGAGCGATGGGGCGATCCAGTATCGCATCCCGACGATGGCCAGCCTCGATGGCAACACGGTCGAGATGTCGACCGAACAGGCTGCCTTCGCCGAAAACGCGGTGGCTTACACGGCCACGCTCAACTTCCTGCGCGGACGGGTCGAAACCGTGACCCGCGCGATCCGGGGCGAATGACGATGAGCGGCCCGACATCCTTTTTCGAAGTAGGCCACCGCGCCATGTCCGCGCAGCTCGTGCGGATGAACACGGCCGCCTCCAACCTTGCCAATGCGGGCTCGATCGCCGGCAGCGAGGAAGAAGCCTATCGCCCGATGCGTACCGTATTCGAGCAGGAGCTCGACAAGGCCTCTGGCCTGTCTTCGGTCCGTGTCGGCGGGGTGGTGCGCGAAGATGTCGCCGCCATCCGCCGGCACGACCCCGGCCACCCGCTCGCCGACGAGAACGGCGACGTGTGGGAGGCTCCGGTCGATGAGAACGCCGAAATGGTCGAGATGCTCGAGGCCTCGCGCCAGTACCGCAACATGATCGAGGCCATGTCCACCGCCAAGCAACTGATGCTCGAAACGATGAGAATGAAATGATCACACCGATGACCAACCAGGCAGCCATGTCTGCGACGACTGCGTCCACCGCAACCTCCGGCCGCGGAATGGACGCGCTGGGGCAGGGCGATTTCCTGCGCCTGCTGACCGTCCAGATGCAGCAGCAGGACCCTTTCGACCCCGTCGACAACAAGGAAATGCTGGCGCAGATGGCGCAGTTTTCCTCGCTCGCAGGCGTCAGCGAAACCAATTCCATGCTCGAGCAGATCGCGGACAAGCTCGACCAGCTGATCGATACCACCGCCTCCGCTTCCGCATCCAATATCTGATCAGGGAGACAGTCCATGTCCTTCTATACCTCGCTCAATGGCATGAAGAATGCGCAGACCTCGCTCGGGGTGATCGCGCACAATATCTCGAACTCGGAAACCTACGGCTTCAAACGCAGCCGGACCGAATTCTCCGAAATCGTCGCCGGTTCGGCGCTGACCAATCCGCGGATGATCCAGGGCATCGGCTCGTCGGTGGAATCGATTACGCAGAACTTCTCGCTCGGCCCGGTCGAACAGACCGGTTCGGCGCTCGACCTGGCGATTACCGGCGATGGCTTTTTCACCACGCGGTCGGCTTCCGACGGGTCGACGCTCTATACGCGTTCGGGCTCGTTCTCGATGACCGAAAGCGGCAATATCGCGGATAGCGCAGGCAATCGCCTGCAGGTTTTCGCAGTCGATGCCAACGGCCAGGTGACCGGCAATGCCATCGGCGATGCGCAGGTGCCGCCGGTCAATGCCAACGGTTCGGAATTCGCCGGCGTGACCGTCACGGCCACTGGGATTGTCCAGGCATCCTATGCCGACGGCACGGTCGAACCGGTCGGGGCAGTGGCGCTTGCCAGCTTCATTTCGCCCACCGGTCTCAAGAAGGTCGGTTCGGCAAACTGGGAAGGCACCGGCCTTTCGGGCGCAGCTACCTACGGTTCGCCGGGCACGGGGGCTTACGGGTCGCTGCTTTCGGGTGCGCTTGAACGCTCCAATGTCGATATTGCCGAGGAGCTGGTCGGCCTGATCACCGCGCAGCGGAACTTCCAGGCCAACGCCAAGGCAATCGACACCGCGACCCAGATCTCGCAGACCGTCATCAACCTGCGGACCTGATCGAGATGGACCGCCTCATCCATACCGCGCTGTCGGGCATGCGGGCGTCGATGGACAGCCAGCGTGTCATCGCCAGCAACATGGCGAATGCCAATACGCTCGGGTTCCGGGCCGAAATGCTCGACCAGCGCGCAGTCACCATCGAAGGCCAGCCGAACGAGGCGCGCGCGATGCAGCGGGCCAGCGTGCGCGGCGCGGATATGGCTGCGGGCGAAACCATCGCGACCGGCCGCGACCTCGACGTCGCGGTGGAAACCGACGCGCTGATCGCCGTGCAGGCGGTCGACGGCACCGAAGCCTACACCCGCCGCGGCGACCTGTCGGTTTCGGCCACCGGTTTGCTGGTCAACGGCGAAGGCCGGCCGGTGCTGGGCGACAATGGCCCGATCACCGTGCCGCCGGTCGGCATCCCGGGGATCGCCCCCGACGGTTCGATCACGATCGCCGATCCGGCCGCACCCGACCAGCCCCCGGCCGAGATCGGCCGGATCAAGCTGGCCGCGTGGGAAGGATCGCCGATCAGCAAGGGCCTCGACGGACTGTTCCGCGTCGAAGGCGGGGGCATCCTGCCCACCGACGAGGCGGCCACCGTCAAGGTCGGCTCGCTCGAACAGTCCAACGTCAAGACCACCGAAGTGCTGGTCGACATGATCGATGCGCAGCGGCTTTTCGCCATGCGCAGCAAGGTCATCTCGACCGCACGCGAAATAGACGAAAGCGGCGCGCAGCTCATGCGCCTCGGCTAGTCAGGGAAAGGATTAACCCATGCCCACTTCAGCCCTTCAGGTTGCCCGTACCGGGCTCGAGGCCCAGGATGCGCGCATGCGCGTCATCGCCAACAACCTCGCCAACGTCGGCACCACCGGCTTCAAGCGCGATCGTGCCAATTTCGCCACGCTCGCCTATCAGGACGCTCGCGTCGCCGGTCAGCGCTCCTCGGGCGAAACCGCATACGCCACCGGCCTCAACCTCGGGACCGGCGTGTCGGTCCAGTCGACCAGCCAGATCATGACGCAGGGGGCGCTCAGCACCACCGGCAATGCGTTCGATCTCGCGCTCGACGGCGATGGCTACTTCGAAGTCGAACTGCCGGGCGGCCGTGTCGGCTATACCAGGGCGGGCAATTTCACGACCTCTGCGGAAGGCCAACTGGTCACGCAGCAGGGCTATGCGGTCCAGCCGGCGATCACCATTCCCGAAGGCGCCACGGCCATCGCGGTCGCACCCGACGGCACGGTCTCGGCAACCGTTCCCGGCGAAGCGCAGCCGGCCGAGCTGGGCCAGATACAGGTCGCGCGTTTCACCAACCCCGCCGGACTGCAAGCGATCGGTGACAACTTCCTCGTCGAGACGGCCGCCAGCGGCGCCGCCGAAGTCGCCCCGGCGGGCGAAAACGGCCGCGGCAACATCCGCCAGGGCATGCTCGAATCCTCGAACGTCAACATCGTCGAGGAACTGGTCGAAATGATCGAAGCGCAGCGCGCCTACGAAATCAGCTCGAAGATGGTTTCGGCCGTCGACGAAATGCTGCGCAACGCCAACCAGACGCTGTGAGGAATTCCGCNATGAAGACCGCCATCTGCCTGCTGCCCCTGTCGTTCGCGCTTGCCGCCTGCGGGGGCGGTTCTGCGCGTCCCGCCGGGTTCGCCGCCGCGCTGCCGCCGCCGCCGCAGGCGGCGCCCGTCCGGCACCGCGATGGCGCCATCTACCAGGCCAGCCAGGGCTATGCCCCGCTCTATTACGGCAACCGTGCGGCGCGGGTCGGCGATATCGTCACCATCGCTCTGATCGAACGCACGCAGACGTCGAAGTCGACCAGCGGCTCGACCAAGCGCGATGGCAGCGTGGGTCTGTCGNTGCCCGAATTCATCGGGATCGACAGTTCCGATCTTAATGCGTCGGGCGGATCGTCGTTCAAGGGATCGGGCGACGCGTCGCAGGCCAGCTCGATCCGTGCCGATCTGACGGTAACGATTGTCGAAGTCCGACCGAACGGCACCGCACTGGTGCGGGGGGAAAAGGTGATGCAGCTCAGCCAGGGAGAAGAATGGGTCCAGCTTTCGGGCATCATCCGGCTGGCGGATATCGATCAGGACAACCGGATCCCGTCGATCCGCGTCGCTGATGCACGCATTTCCTATTCGGGCGCGGGNTCGGTCCAGCGGGCCAGCCGCGAAGGCTGGCTGTCGCGCTTCTTCGGCGCCGTATCGCCCTTCTGAGGATATCGATCATGATCCGTCGTCTCGCTCTCCTCATTCTCGCGCTGCTCGCGGTGCTGCCGGTCCCGGCCGCGGCCGAGCGGGTTCGCGACCTGGGCCAGTTCCAGTCGGTGCGCTCGAACCAGCTCACCGGCTATGGCATCGTGGTCGGCCTCGACGGCTCGGGCGATGACAATTTCGCTTANGCCACGCAGGCCATGCGCGGCGTTTCGGGCCGGCTGGGGCTGCAANTGCCCCCNGGCGTNAATCCGGCGCTCAAGAATGCCGCAGCGGTNATCATTACCGCCGAACTGCCCGCCTTNGCCAAGCCNGGCCAGCGGATCGACGTGACCGTTTCGACCATGGGCAAGGCCAAGTCGCTGCGCGGCGGCGCCTTGGTGATGACCCCGCTTTATGGTGCGGATGGCCAGATCTACGCGATGGCGCAGGGCAACCTCGCTGTCGGCGGTCTCGGCGTGTCCGGGCAGGATGGCTCGAAGCTGACCGTCAACGTCCCCACCGTGGGACGGATCGCCGACGGGGCGACCGTCGAACAGGCGGTGGCGAGCAATTTCGACTTCACCGAAGTCCTGCGCTGGAATCTCTACCAGGCCGATTTCCTTACCATCTCGCGCGTCCGTGATGCCATCAATGCGGTGTATCCCGGCATGGCGCAGGTCGAGGACGGCGTCACGCTCGCGCTGATGNTGCCGCCGGGCGCAAACACGCGTGCGGAAATCATGGCNCAGATCGAGATGCTCGANATCAATCCGGCCGAACGCGCGGCCCGGGTCGTGATCAACAGCCGGACCGGCACGATCGTGATTTCGAGCGCGGTGCGGCTGGCACCCGCCGCGATCAGCCACGGCAGCCTGGTCGTGCGGATCGACGAAAACCCCGCCGTGGTCCAGCCCGAACCGTTTTCGCGCGGACAGACNGCGCTCGAACCCAACAGCACCATCACTGCCCGACAGGAAGAAAACGTCGTGTCGCGCGTGGGGCCCGGCGCCTCGCTGGCCGAAGTCGTCGATGCGCTCAATGCGCTCGGTGCCAGCCCGGCCGATCTGGTGGCTATTCTCGAAGGCCTCAAACAGGCCGGATCGNTGACCGCGGAGCTCGTGATCATATGACGTCCTATCCGATCAACCTGGCAGGCGCGAGCGTGCTGCCCGAGCGCGAGGCGGCCCCCATCCGGGGCGAGCTGCGCGAAGCGGCACAGCAGTTCGAAGCCATCCTCCTGCGGCAGATGCTGTCGAGCGCTCGGAGCACCGATTTCGGCGGCAACGACCTGTTCGGCGAAAGCGACGATACCTTCCGCGAGATGCGCGATGCGCGCTTTGCCGAAGTCACTGCGGAATCCGGCCAGCTTGGCTTTGCCGCCGCGATCGAAACCCAGCTTGCCCGGTTCCTGCCGGAAGGTGGCGACTGATGGCATCCGACCTCCTCTCGATCGCCGCCAGCGGCGCGCGCGCGGCGCGCGGCGCGCTGGATGTGACGGCGCAGAACATCGCCAACGCCTCGAGCGATGGCTATGTCCGTCGCAGCTTGCGGATCGAAGAGGTCGCGGCCTCGGGCGGGGCCGGCCAGATCGGCGATATCTCGCTGTCGGGCGCCCGCATCGCGGAAATTCGCCGCAACGCCGATTCCTTCCTCCAGGGCGAGGTGCGCCGCACCTCGGGCGACCTGCAGCGCGCCGATGTCGAGCTGAAGGGCCTGCGCAACATGGAAAGCGCGCTCGAACAGTCGGGCGTGTTCAATTCGATCGTCGAATTCGAAGCGGTGCTGCAGCAGCTTTCGAGCGAACCGGTGGACCCGTCGCGCCGCGCTGCGGTCGTGGCCGAAGCCGAGACGCTGGCGAACAAGTTCAACATCACCGCATCGGGGTTCGAGGCAGTGGGTGAAGGCCTGCGTTTCGACGCGGAAGCGCAGGTCTCCGGTGCCAATGTCATCGGCAGCGAACTGGCCCGCGTGAACCTGCGCCTGACGCGCGCAGGCAGNGGCAGCAGCGACCGCGCCGCATTGCTCGACCAGCGCGACCAGNTGCTCGAACGGCTCGCCGGCTTCACCACGGTCGGCACCCAGTTCGCGGCTGACGGCACGGTCGCGGTGTCGCTGGGTACCAATCCGCCGCGCAGCTTCGTACAGGGCGGTACCGCAGGAACGCTGGCCTCGGCAACTGCTGCCGACGGCACGCTCAGCTTCAGCGTCGACGGACAGGCGATGGCGCCCGGATCGGGCAGCCTTGCAGGTGCGGCGCTCGCCCTCACCGAGCTCGCGTCGGTGCGCACCCGGCTCGATACGATTGCAGCGGGGATTGCCGATACGGTCAACAATGCGCAAGCCGCGGGCTCCGCGCTCGACGGTTCGCAGGGTCAGCCGATCTTTACCGGGACCACGGCAGGCACGCTCAAGGTCGTGATGACCAGCGGCCAAGGGCTCGCGACCGCGCCCGCAGGCGCGGTCGCGGGCAGCCGCGATGACGCAAACCTCAGCGCGCTGCGCCAGTCGCTTGCCACGCTCGATCCGGCGCAGCAGCTCAACGGGCTGCTGTTCGACGTCTCGAGCAAGGTCGCGGGCCGCAATGTCACGCAAAGCGCGCTGCAGACGATCGCATCGTCGGCGCGGATATCGCTCGAGCAGCAATCGGGCGTGGACCTCGATACCGAGGCGGCCAATCTGATCCGGTTCCAGCAGGCCTTCCAGGCCTCGGGCCGGGCGATGCAGACCGCCAGCGACATATTCGACACTCTCCTGGGGATCGGGCGATGATCAATCTGAGTACCGGCGCATTCTACGAGCGTAGCACCAGCCAGATCGGTGGGCTGCGCGCGCAGGCCGAAACGCTGCAACAGCAGATCGGTACGGGCGAACGGCTTCAGCGCTCGTCCGATGATCCGGTGGCAGCCGCGCGGCTGCGGATGCTGGCGCGCACCGATCGCATCAGCCAGGTCGACACGCGCAATTCCGAGCTNGCGGAAGCGAATCTGGCGCTGACCGACGAGACGCTCGGCTCGATNGCCGACCTCGTGGTCCGGGTGCGCGAACTGGCCGTGCAGGCCGCATCCACTACGCTGAACGACGATCAGCGCGCGACGATCGGGACCGAAATCGCCAGCCTGCGCGAGAACCTCGTGCTGCTGGCCAACAGCCGCAACATTTCCGGCCATGCACTGCTGGGCGGCCAGACTGCCGGCCAGGCCTATACCGATAATGGCACGGGCATCGACTACGTCGGCACCGGCGGGGTTACGCCGGTCGAGATCGGCGAAGGCCAGTCGGTCTTGCCGGGGCTTACCGGACCCGACGTCTTCAATTTCGATACCGCCAATGGTCCGAGCGACCTGTTTGCCGTGCTGGGCAATCTCGCAGCAGCTCTCGCAACGGGGGGAGCCGATGCGATCAGCGCCAGTTCCGCCGCGCTGGGCGAACTCGACGCTGGCCTGGAAAAGGTCACCACCGCGCAGACGGTTATCGGTTCGCGGCTCAACTGGGTCGATCTCATGAGCGAACGGCGCGAGGTCAATGCCGAACGCACGGCCGATGAACGCTCGAGCGTGGGCGGGGCGGATATCGCCGTGACGATGAGCAGGCTGCAGGAAACGCTCACCGTACTCGAGGCCAGCCAGGCCAGCTTTGTCCGCCTGGCCAACCTCTCGCTGTTCTCATTGCTGCGCTGATCGCGCCAAACCCGAGGTAGAATTCCAATGTACGCGATTATCGGCATCATCGTCCTGCTCGTCATGGTCTTTGGCGGCTTCATGCTCAGTGGCGGCGCGCTGGGCCCCGTCATGGCGGCCATGCCCTACGAAATGCTGATCATCGGCGGCGCCGCCGCCGGGGCGCTGGTGGCCGGCAACTCGCTCGACGGGCTGAAAGCGCTGGGCACCGCGATGGGCAAGATCTTCAAGGGGCCGAAGCACGACAAGCAGGANCATGTCGATGCGATCGCGCTGACCACCCAGCTGATGCGCATGCTCAAGAACGATGGTCCCGTCGCGCTGGAAAGCCATCTCGAGGATCCCGCCAACTCGACCGTCTTCAGTGCCTATCCCAACCTGCTCAAGAACGAAGCGCTGATCGCGCTGATCTGCGACACGCTGACGCTGNTGGTGGTGTCTTCGGGNACGCTCGAAACGCANGCNGTGGAAGAGGTGATGGACAATGCGATGAAGACGCATTTCCACGAGATGCACGAACCGCAGCACAACCTGCAGACGCTGTCGGACGCCTTGCCGGCCCTCGGCATCGTCGCCGCCGTCCTCGGCGTGGTGAAGACCATGGGCTCGATCGACAAGCCCCCCGAAATCCTCGGCAAGATGATTGGCGCGGCGCTGGTCGGCACCTTCCTCGGCGTGCTGCTGGCCTATGGGATCGTGGGCCCGCTGGCCGGCCGGCTCAAGCAGGTGCTCGAACAGGACGAGCAGATCTTCCATGCGGTCAAGCAGGTGATCATCGCCTCGCTCTATGGCCATCCGCAGCCGCTGGTCGTCGAAAGCGCGCGGTCGGGTCTGGGCCATACGGTGCGCCCGGGGCTGAACGAATTGCTCGACGCGTTGCGGGGTAGGTAGGATGGCCACCGCAGCCGAGGGTCGCAACGATCCCGCCCCGATCATCGTCAAGAAGGTGACCGTCATCGAGGCGGGTCATCACGGCGGCGCCTGGAAAGTCGCCTATGCCGATTTCGTAACCGCGATGATGGCCTTCTTCCTGCTGCTCTGGCTGCTTGGCGCGACCACCGAAGACCAGCGCAAGGGGCTGGCGGACTATTTCACCCCGACCCTGGTCAAGACCAAGGAACAGAGCGCGGGCGCCGATGGGGTGCTGGGCGGTTCCTCGCTGGTCGATGTCGACAACTACCCGCACGCCGCAGGGCAGACGGGGACGCAGACCCTGACCGTTCCGCGCGATGCGACCGGCGGCCCGCGCGAGGGCGCTGCCAGCATCAAGCGGATCCAGGAACGGGTCGCCGAGGCGATCGCCGAAAAGGAACGGCTCAAGCGGCTGATGCATCAGGTGCGCATGATCCCGACCACCACCGGCATCCGGATCGATCTGGTCGACGATGCCGATTTCTCGATGTTCTCGCTCGGCACGACGGTGCTGACCCCCGACGCGCGCGACCTGCTCGATCTGGTCGCCCAGGCGATCGTCCCCGAAGGCGGCAAGATCACCGTGCGGGGCCACACCGACGCACTCAAATATCGCGATCCGAGCCGGGTCAACAACTGGTCGCTGTCGGCGGGCCGGGCGGAAACAACGCGCCAGAACCTGATCCGGCACGGCATATCGCGCGACCGCTTCCGCCGGATCGAGGGCGTGGCCGATACCGAACCGCTGATCGCCGACAACCCGGCGGACCCGCGCAATCGCCGCATATCGATCTCGCTCGAGAACTAGCGGCCGCGCCCGCCGCTACTGCCAGCGCTCCATCTTGCGGTAGATCGGGGTCAGTCCGCTGCGTAAGCGCGGCAGAAAACCTCGACCGCGCCAGCGATCCGTTCGCGGTTGCGCGCGTCATCGACCGGTGCGCCGAAGCGCCGTTCGAGATCGCCCATGCCCTTGCACATGCTCGCGAATTGCTCGGCTGCCAGTTCGGGGTCGTCGACCGTCAGTTCGCCGGCTTCGCCCATCGCCGCGATCAGTTCGGCAAAGGCCCGTTTCATCCGGTGCGGCCCGGCGGCGAGGAATGCCGCGCCGATCGCCGGGTCATGCTCGGTCTCGGCGGCAACGCGCCGTTCGAAGCGGATGAATTCAGGGCGTGAAAGAAACGCCACCATCGCCTCGCCGATCGTCGTCAGGCGGGCGCGCAATGCCCCGCTGGGCAAGTCGGGGACGGCCAGGGCCGTGCTAATCTGTTCGCATTCGCGCTCGACCGCGGCTGCGAACAGGCCGCGCTTGTCGCCGAAGCGGTTGTAGACCGTAACCTTGGACACGCCCGCGTCGGCGGCGATCTGCTCGATCGAACTGGCGGCGAAACCATGCTCGAGGAAGCTGGCGCCCGCAGCGCCGAGGATGGCGTCGCGCTTGGCCTTGTCAGTGGGCCGGCCAGGCCGCTTGGCATCGTTTCTTGACAATCTGAACGCCTCCGTTCACTTGAACGCTGTCGTTCAGTAATGAACGAGTGCTGGAGGGAAGGCAAGCAAGCGTGCTCTGGATTGCGATCAGGATGCTGACCGGCGACGCCCAGAAGTTCTACGGGCTGGTATTCGGCATTGCCTTTTCCACCCTGCTGATCACCCAGCAGCTGACCATCTTCGTCAATCTGATCGAACGCGGCGCGAGCGGGGTCTACAACGTCTCCAGCGCCGATGTCTGGGTGATGGACCCGGTCAGCCGCACCACCGATGTGGCCTATGCAATGCCCTCCACCGCGCTCGACAAGGTGCGCAGCGTCCCGGGGGTCGAATGGGCGGTCCCGCACATCCGGGCGCAGGCCAGCGTGCGCACGCGCGACGGCGATCTCGAAGGCGTGGCGGTGATCGGGGTCGACGATGCGACGCTGATCGGCCTGCCCAAGCGCATGATCGAGGGGTCGACCGAAGTCCTGTCGCAGCCCGACAGCGTGATCATCGATGACGTCGGCACCACCCGCATGTTCCCGGGCCAGTCGCCGATCGGCGAACGGCTGGAACTGAACGACCAGCGCGCCGTGATCCGCGGCATCGCCGATGCGGTGCCCAGCTTCACCAGCACGGTGGTGCTGTATACCAAGTACAGCCAGGCGCTGAACTTCGTGCCCGGCACGCGCAACCGCCTGTCCTTCGTGCTGGTCGGCGCGCAGCAGCCGCAGCAGGCTGCGGCGCTGGCCGAACGGATCGAGCGGGAAACCGGCCTCAGGGCCCGGACCCGCGACGAATTCGCGCAGGACGGGATCGATTTCATCATCGAGAACACCGGTATCCCGCTCAATTTCGGGATCACGGTGGCACTCGGCTTCGTGGTCGGGGTGGCGATCGTCGGGCTGACCTTCAGCCTGTTCATCCGCGACAACATCAAGCAGTTCGGCGCGCTGAAGGCGATCGGGGTGACCAATGGCAAGATCCGCCGGATGGTTGCCGCCCAGGCGGGGCTGGTGGGCCTGGCTGGCTATGGCCTTGGCATATTGGGCACCGTGCTGTTCATCTGGGGCTTTTCGAGCAACCCGACCTTCAAGGGGTTCTACATCCCCTGGCAGATCCCGCTGATCAGCCTTGCCGCGGTGACGCTCATCCTCGCGCTGACCGGCTGGCTGGCGCTGCGCAACGTGCTCAAGACCGAACCCGCATCGGTGTTCCGCTGATGGGGGAGGCGATGGACACCGCCGCCATCGGCGGCTGCACCCCGCAGGCGGCAATCTGCACGCGCGGCGTGACGCGCGATTTCGCGGCCGGCCAGCAGACCATCACCGTGCTGCATGGCATCGATCTCGACATACGCGCGGGCGAGCTGACTTTCCTCGTCGGCGAAAGCGGCTCGGGCAAGACCACGCTCATCTCGATCATGTGCGGCATCCTGTGGCCGACGCTGGGCGAGGTGAAGGTCTTCGGCACCGATATCTACGATCTCGCCGATACCGAGCTGGTCGAATTCCGGCTGCAGAACATCGGCTTCATCTTCCAGCAGTACAATCTGATCCCCTCGATCGACGCTGCCAGCAATGCCGCGGTGCCGCTGATCGCGCAGGGAATGGATCGCCATGACGCGCGCGAGCGTGCGGTGGCGATGCTGGAAAAGCTCAATATCGGCGATCAGGCGGCCAAGCTGCCCAACCAGCTGTCGGGCGGCCAGCAGCAGCGCGTGGCGATTGCGCGCGCGCTGGTCCACGAACCACGGCTGGTGGTGTGCGACGAACCCACCGCCGCGCTCGACGCCTCTTCGGGCCGCCGGGTGATGGACCTCCTGCGCGAAGTCGCGGTGGCCGAAGACCGCGCCTGCATCATCGTCACGCACGACAACCGCATTTTCGATCTAGCGGACCGCATCCTCGTGCTCGAGGACGGGCGGATCACGCATGACGGCAAGGACATGCCCGAAGGACACTGACATGGCACTCGACCTGAAGAACCTCAGCTTTTCGCGCCAGATCCTGCCCGTCGCGGCGCTGCTGGGCCTGATCGCCGCGGCGATCTTCATCCTGGCGGGCATGCCTGATCGGGACTTGTCCGAACCCGGCCGCGAACCACCCCGGGCGCCCGAAGCGCTGGCCGATTCCGCTCGCGTGGCAGGTTCGGGCGTGGTCGAACCGTCGAGCGAGACGATCCAGCTCGGATCGGCGCTGTCGGGGCTGATCACGGGCCTATATGTCCAGCCCGGCGACCGGGTGACCGAGGGCGAGGTGCTGTTCACGGTCGATGCCCGCGCAGCGCGCGCGCAATTGCGCGAGGCCGAGGCCGCGATCGCCGAAGCACGCGCCGCAATTGCCGAGGCGCGCAGCACGCAGGCGACCGCGGCGAGCCAGCTCGAACTCTATCGCAATGTCGAGGATCCGGCCGCCGTCAGCCGCGCCGAAGTGATCCGCGCCGAAGGCGAAGCCGCTGCTGCAGATGAACGGCTGCGGCTGGCGCAGGCGCGGCTCCAGGCAGCGCAGGCGCGCGCGGGTTCGGCGCAGACGCAGATTGCCCAGCTTACCGTGCGGGCGCCGATCGCGGGCCAGATCCTCGCGGTGAACATCCGCAAGGGCGAATATGTCAGCACCATGGGCGCCAGCGCGCAGCCCTTCATCGAAATGGGGCAGACCGACCCGCTGCACGTGCGGATCGATATCGACGAGGAACAGGCCCCCCGGCTGGCGCTGGGCGAACCTGCCACTGTCAGCCCGCGCGGGGCGGCGGACCGGCAGGTCCGCGCGTCCTTCGTCCGGGCCGAACCGCTGGTGGTTCCCAAGCGTTCGCTCACCAACAGCGCGGCCGAACGGGTCGATGTGCGCGTGCTCCAGGTGATTTACGAACTGCCCGAAACGGATGGGCTGTTCCGTGTCGGCCAGCAGGTCGATGCCTATATCGCGGCCGAGGGCGCCGCGAAATGAGGGCTCGCGGGTTTCTTGCCGCTGCCAGTGCGCTGGCGCTGACCGCCTGCGCGGCCGGGCCGCCGCCCGAAGTGGCCACGCCCGTTCCGGTGTTGCCGGACGCGTTCCTGTTTGCGCCCGATCCTTCAGCCAGCGCATCGCTGGCTGCGCTGATGCCGGTCGCGGATCCGGCGTTCGATACGCTGGCGGCGCAGGCGCTGGCCTCCTCGCCGACGCTGGGCGAAGCGGCCGCACGCGTCGAGGAAGCGCGCGCCGGGGCGGATCGCGCGGGCGCCGAGCGGCTGCCGGAGATCGGCGCGAACGGCTCGGTTACCGGGCAGCGCAGCAATCCCGGCTCTTTCGGCGGGGGGCTGCCGCCGGGGATTTCCTTCGACACCGAGCGGGTGTCCTACGCTGCGAATGTCACTGCTCGCTGGGATCTCGACCTGTTCGGCCGGCTGCGCGCGCAGGAGCGCGGCGCGCTGGCACGCTTCGATGCCGCCAATGCCCGCGCCCGCGCGGTGCGGATCGCGCTGCTGGCGGAAATCGCGGCAAGCGTGATCGACTGGCGCACGCTTGCAGCGCGTGAACGCGAAATTCGCAGCGATCTGGCATCGGCCGAAGAACTCGCCCGGCTGGCCGGTGTGCGCGAGCGCGCCGGGATCGCGCCCGGTTTCGACCGGGTGCGCGCCGAAGGCTCGGCGGCGGGCTCGCGCAGCCGACTGGTCGCGCTGGAAAGCGAGCGCGCGCGCCTGCTCGGCCGGCTGGTCACGCTGACCGCGCAGGGCGGGGCGCAGGTCCGTGCTGCATTGGCGCAGGAAAATCCCGCGGCGCTCGGTCCGTCCCCGCCAGCGACCTTGCCGTCGGCGCTGCTTGCCAACCGGCCCGACGTGATTGCCGCGGCAGCCGATCTGGCCGCAGCCGATGCCGCTCTGGCAGCTGCGGCGCGGCGGCGGTTCCCCGTGTTCGACCTGTCAGGCGCGATCGGCCTGCTCGCCTTCGGCATCGGCGACGTGTTCGACAATGAATCGCTCGTGGGCAGTCTTGCCGGATCGATTGCCGGGCCGCTGTTCGATTTCGGACGGATCGCGGCGGAGATCGACGGTGCGGCAGCCGGCAAGCGCGCGGCCTTCGAAGCCTATCGCGGTGCGGTCTACACCGCACTGGGCGATGCGGAGACGGCCTATGGCGTGGTCGCGACTGCGGATTCCGAGGCCGCGGCGACCACGCGTGAGGCCGCGGCATTGCAGCGTGCCGCGCGGCTGGCCAATGCGCGTTTCGAGGCCGGGCTCGCCGATTTCCTCACCGTGCTCGATGCGCGGCGCGCTGCCGATGCCAGCGGTGAACGCGCCGCCGCGGCGCAGGGCCGCGCGCGGCGCGCCCGAGTGCTGCTGTGGCAGGCGCTGGGCGGCGGCACACTGCGCTAGCCTGCCTGCCGCGATGCGGGGCTAGATCGTCGCGCCGCCATCGACCACGATGGTCTGCCCGGTGGTCCATTTCGCGGCGGGCGACGCCAGATAGACCGCGGCCCCGGCGATATCCTCGGGCTCGCCGATGCGCCGCATGGCCAGCGCCTTCTCGGTCGCCGCCAGCGCATCGGGATTGTCCCACAATGCCTTGGCGAAATCGGTCTTCACCAGCCCCGGGGCGATCCCGTTGATGCGGATCCCGTGCTTGCCGTTCTCCGCGGCGTAATTGCGCACCAGCTGGAAATCCGCGGCCTTGGAAATGCAATAGGCACCGATGGTCGTCGACGCGCGCAGCCCGCCGATCGAGCTGATGATGACGATCGCCCCGTCGCCCTTGTCGCGCATCGCGGGCAGCGCCAGCTGGATCAGCCAGTGGTTCGAGATGACGTTGTTGTCGAGGATCTTGCGGAACTGTTCGTCGGCAATCCCGTCCATCGAGCCGTAATAGGGATTGCTGGCGGCATTGCAGACGAGGATGTCGACCTGGCCGAGCCGGGCGACGGTCTGCGCGAACAGGTCTTCGAGCTGCGCCTTTTCCGAAATGCTCGCCGCGATTGCCACGGCGCTGCCATCGCCATGCGCGGCGTTGATTTCGGCGGCGACCGCCTCGCAGGCATCCTGCTTGCGGCTCGAGATCACCACGCGGGCGCCCTGCGCGGCCAGCCCTTCGGCGATGGCGCGGCCGATCCCGCGGCTCGATCCGGTGACGATCGCGACTTTTCCTGACAGGTCGAATGGCGACATGATTGGTTCCCCTTGCATAAGTTGAGGGGGCCCGAAGCTGTCGCTGCAGGCCCCCCGGTAGGTGCGGTCCGTTTGCTCAGAAGCGGGTACGGATACCGAGGCGGTAATTGCGTCCGATGGCATTGCCGATGAACGGGTTGTAGCCAAGCGGAAGCTGCGCTTCGGCCGGTTCGGCATCGGTGAAGTTTTCTACCGCGGCCTGAAGCTGGACGTCGGCTCCCGCGATCGCGAGATCGTAGGCCACCGAGAAGTCGTGCTGCGTGTAGGAACCGCTTTCGACCCCGAAATTGGTGCCCACGCCGCCGCCCGTGCTGAAGCACGGATCGCGATCGACGCAGCGATCGTCGGTCACCCCGTCGATGTGCTGGACCGAATAGCGTGCGTTGAAATCGCCGAACCCGAGATTGACGAACGCATTGGCGCGCCATTCCGGAACCGTGTTCGGATCGCGGAAATAATTGCCGAAGCCCACCGCGTCATAGGCGGGCTGCACGTTCACGCCCTGGACGATGAAATCGTCGAAGCTGTAATCGAGGTTCCACACCGCATTGGTGCCGAAGCTCAGATCCGCCCGGTCGCCCAGCGGGAAGCTGGCGTTGAGCGCGAAGTCGAGACCGGCGATCTTGACGTCGGGCCCATTGACGAAATCGGTCCGCACGCGGCTGATGTCGATCCCCAGCGTCGTGCCCTGGATACACTGGTTGTTCGAGAAGGTGATCAGATTGGCCAGCGGGCTCGAACAGTCGACCGGGGCCTGCCCGGTGGTCTGGAAATTGCCCACGAAGCTCGCGATCGCATTCCCCGGCGTGGTGGTGATGCGGTCTTCGAGGTCGATCGACCAGTAGTCGACCGAGAAGGTCACGTCGCCGCCGCCGACCGGTGCGGAAATGATCGCCCCGATGTTGTAGGTGAAGGCGGTTTCGGGATCGAGATCGGTCGGGTTGCCGTAGATGTCCTTCGACTTGTAATTGCCGCCTGCCGCGGTGAAGCCTTCAAGCGCAGTCACGAAATTGGGCGACACGTTCGATGCCAGCGGGCCGCGGAAGGTGGTCCCCACCGATCCGCGCAGGGTCAGCCAGTCGGTCACTTCGAAGCGCGCCGAGCCCTTGGGATTGATCGTCGAACCGATCGGGCTGCCGTAATCCTCGAAGCGGACGGCGGCCGACAGTTCGAGCCGGTCGGTGATCGGCGCGTTCACTTCGGCGAAGAACGCGTAGACGTCCTGCTGCAGCTTCACCGGGCGCGAACCGCCAAGGAAGATGAACGGGCCCACCCCTTCGGTGGTCGTGCCCACGCAGCTCTGGTCGCCTTCGATGAAACACGGGTTCACATCGACGTTCGATTCATCGTTGTAGGGATCGCTGGTATAGCGATTGTCGCGGAACTGGGCGCCCACGGCGAAGGCCAGCGGCCCCCCGGAGAAGGTGAGCCCGGTTTCGCCCGCCAGGACGAAATCGAAGACGAATTGCGATTCCTCTTCGCGCGTGCCGTTGGGGACCTGCAGCCACGCCACCAGCTCCTCGCTGTTGTCATTGCCCGGCACGTAGAACGGGTTGGCGATGTTGAACGAACCATTGCCCGGACCGGCGTTGGCGAAGGGGTTGAACCACTGGCAGCCATTTGCGCCCGGGGTGGTGCCATCGCAGTCGGGACCGCCAAAACCGTTCAGCGCCGCTTGCAGGCGCGACCCGATGATCCCGGGGGTGTAGAAGTCACGCTTCGATTCCCAGAAGGTGCCGTCGACATTGAGCCGCAGCGTATCGCTCAGCGCGAACTCCAGCCCGCCGCTGAAACGGTAGGCATCGTTGATTGCGCTGCCGGTGCCGGCGCCGCGGTCGGGATCGCGCGGATTGCCGAGGAAGCCGAACGGCCGGTACAGCACGTTGGTGATGGCCACGATCGGATCGGTTGCCGAGCTCTGCGGCAGGCCGACCTGGTCGAGGAAAGCGGCCACGCCGGGGTTGTTCGGCGAGGTGCTGAACGCGCTGACGAAGCCCGACCCGCGCGGCCCCTGCGTCGGCGGGAATGCCGGCGAATAGTTGAGCGAGGTCAGTTCGCTGCGCGAATAGAGCGCGTCGGCGCGGAAGCGCAGCGTATCGCTCAGGTCGACGGTGAGTTCGGCGAAGGCCTGGTAGCGGTCCTCGTCCTCGGTGATGTTGTCGAAGGGAACATAGGTGAAATAGCAGCGGCCAATATCGATCGTTCCGCCCAGTTCGGTACAGCCCGCGTCGGGCCGGATCTGCGTGTTGACCGTGCCGGTCCCCGTATCGAGATAGGAGACTGCGAACAGCCCCGGGGTCGCCAGCGCGGAATAGGCCGAGGGATTGGTTTCGTAACCGACGTTGACGAAGTCGCGCTGCGGCGTGCCGAGTTCGCTGCGGTGCTGCCACCCGGCGCCGAAGACGAAATTGCCCGTGTCGCCCAGCTCGAAACCGGCCAGNGCGCTCAGGCTGTAATTGTCGTCGGAACCGTCGATGAAATTGTAGTCNCCCTGCACTTCGAGACCGGTGAAGGTCGAGCGGGTGATGAAGTTGGCGACGCCCGCGATCGCATCCGAACCGTAGGTCGAACCGGCCCCGTCCTTGAGCAGTTCGATCCGTTCGAGCGCGAACAGCGGCATCAGCTGGGTGTCGACGAAACCCGCGCCGGGGCTGAGGATGGTGCGCTTGCCGTTGAGCAGCACCAGAGTGCGCTGCGGCCCGAGCCCGCGCAGGTTGAGCGAGCCGACGCCCTGGAACCCCTGTGCGTCGGTGGAAAACTGGTTGGTATCGCCCAGCGATGCGCCGACCGAGGGCAGTTCCTTGATGAATTCGAGCGGGCTGTCGACGCCCTGTTCGGCGAGGTCGTCGGCGGTGAAGACATCCACCGGCAGCGCCGCGTCTTCGGGCGTCCCGCGAATATAGGATCCGGTAACGACGATGCGGTTTTCATTTTGCGTCGCGGCTCCGGCGGTCTCGACCTCTGCCTGGGCCAGGGCCGGGGTTGCCGAAAGCGCAGCAGTGGCGAGCGCGCCCAGCGCGCAACTGTGGCGTAAAGTGAATCTGGTCATGTCCCTCTCCATTTGGAGGTACGTCTTTTTTATCGCGTACCTTCCACTCGAAAGAGAATGCGCAGTTTCGCTTTATGTCAAGTCGGCAACAAGTTCCTTTTGTAATCGGTCGCCCTGGGCTCATACCGATAATTCTAAATTACTCTTTAAGTTACGCGGGCATAGCGGCGCGATTGCCACGGCCCGAAATTTTTCCACCGACCGTGCTCGACGCACAAAAAAGGGGCCCGGCATCGCGTGATGCCGGGCCCCCGTTCATGGTCGGTGACGCGATCAGAAGCCTGCGCGTACCGTGATGCCGTAGGTGCGCGGTTCGGCGAGGAAGGCCGAATAGGTCTGCTGCTCCGCAACGAACGGCGTGTTGAAGGCCACCTGGCTGTAGTCGATGTCGAACAGATTGTTCGCCCACAGCTCGACGCCCCAGCGACGGTCGGGACCGGTGATGCCGACGCGGCCGTTGACCAGCGTGAACCCGTCCTGTTCCTTGCCGTACAGCAGGTCCGAACCGGTGTTGAAGTCATCGGTGGTGCGGACGTTCAGGAAGAACAGGCCCGACAGACCCGAATTGCCGATCGGCGGGGTCCAGCTGAGCGAGGCGGTGGCGGTCACTTCGGGGGCGTTCGACAGATTGTCGCCCGGAAGCAGCCGCAGCGCGGGATCGAGCGGCGATCCGTTGTCCTGGCCCACGAGATTGTCCTCGTAGCTGGTATCGGCATAGGTGAGACCCATCGTCATGGTGAGGTCGCGGATCGGGCTGACCGATGCCTCGAACTCGACACCCTGCGCGATCACGCCGGGAGCGACGTTTTCGGCAGCGCAGCTTCCGGTGGTTCCGTCGCCATCGCGATCGGCCCCGCCGAGATCGGTGTCACAGCCATTGATGTTCTGCACCAGGAAGACCGTGCCGTTGAAGGTGTTCAACTGGAAGTTGGAGAACTCCTGGCGGAACGCGGCAACGCTGAAGCCCCAGTCGCGGGCCGAATATTTCACGCCCACTTCGAAGGCATCGACCGTTTCGGCGTCGAACTGCAGCGCGCTGGGGTCCAGAGTGGCAGCGTCGAATTCGACCGGCAGAGCGAGCGCCGAGCGATCGAGGTTGAAGCCGCCGGCCTTGTAGCCCTTCGAGTAGGAGCCGTAGACCATCCAGTCGGGATCGGGCTTCCAGCTGAGGATCGCGGTACCGGTGAACTCGTCTTCCTTGCGCTGGTCCGACAGCGTCACGCCGTCGAGTTCGGCAGTCGAGTTCCCCTGGCACGACAGGCCGATGAGGCCGGCCGCGAGACCACCAAGCGGGGTCGCCAGAAGGCCGTCCAGCAGCGCGCGGCTCTGCGGGCAGAACACGTTGTCATTGCTGAAGGCTGCGTCGAAGTCCTTGGTTTCGTTGGTGTAACGAAGGCCAAGCGTCAGATCGACCGTGTCGGTGACGTGGACGATGTTGTGCGTGAAGACCGCGAAGTTCTCGCTCGTCTGGTTGTACCGGTCGCCATTGCTGCCGATATCGCGCACCTGCGCCAGATTGTTGATACCGGCGATGATCAGCGGCGTTGCCGGTCCGAATGCCGGAGTGCCGGTAAGCGTCCCGTCCAGTGCGGCGACATTGGCACCCAGGCAGTTGTCGGCCGACGGGTTGGCCAGCGCCGGGTTGATCGCCAGCACGATCCGGCAGTTGGCGAAAGTGCCGTAATCGTTGCCGAAGCGCAGGTTGTCGCGCGTTTCCAGCTTTTCATTGGCGTAATAGGCGCCGATCAGCCAGTCGAGCGTGTCGTTGAATGCCGTGCCGTTGAGGCGGAATTCCTGCGTGAAGGTCTTGAATTCACGCGCGCCGGCATCGGGGCCGGGGGCACGGTACAGCAGGTCGACCTGCGTGTAGTCGGTGTCCGAACCCTGGAAGTTCGAATATTCGCGATAGCCGGTGATCGAGGTCAGCGTCACATCGCCGAAGTTCCAGTTCACTTCGCCCGAAATGCCCCAGTCTTCGGTCTCGCCCTGGTAGGAACGGCCGGGAGACACGTAGATATCGCGGTTGAAGGTCGACTGCGTCAGCCCGCGCGGATCCTGCCCGAGCCCGAGCAGGATCGGGATGATCGGATTGTCGGTGCTGGTGAGGGCGGGGCCGCCTTCGGGCCGGTTGTACCGGTCGAGCCCGGGCGATACGCGTGCGAGCGGCGCAAATTCGGGCTGGACGAAGGTGGCGGCGCAGCACGCCTCGTCCTTGTTCGAATAATCGCCAACGAGGCGGATGCTGAGATCGCTGGTCGGTTCGAACAGCAGCTGGCCGCGCACGAGATAGCGGTCGCGGTCGTTGATCCGCACATCGTTGACGACATCGTTGTAGAAGCCGTCGCGCTCGAAATAGACGCCGTCGATCCGCGCGGCNACCGTATCGCCGAGCGGCGCGTTGATGCCGGCTTCGACCTTGATCGCGTCGTAATTGCCATAGGTGAAGGCGCCGTAGCCCGAGAATTCGAACTCGGGCGGGGCGGTGTAGATGTTGATGAGGCCGGCCGAGGAGTTGCGGCCGCCCAGCGTGCCCTGCGGGCCGCGGAGGATCTCGACCCGGTCGAGCGGTCCGAGTTCGGACAGCGCATTGCCCGAGCGCGAACGATAGACGCCGTCGACGAAGACCGCGACCGAGCTTTCGAGGCCGGGGTTGTCGCCGACCGTACCAATGCCACGAATACGGGCCGAACCATTGGCTTCGTTACCGGTCGAGGAGACCAGCAGCGAAGGCGCAACCTGGTTGAGGTCGCGAATGTCGGCCACGCCCGATTTCTCGAGCATTTCGCCCGACACTGCCGAGACCGCGACCGGAACGTCGGACAGCGCCTGTTCGCGGCCCTGCGCGCGCACGATGATGACATTGCCGCCATCGACTTCGGCATTGTCGATTAGGTCGGTATCATCGACACTTGTGGCCGCATCCTGCGCCTGGGCCATGGCCGGGGTAAGCGCCAGCGCACAGGCGAGGGCACCGAAGGCGCATTGGTGGCGTAAACCGAATTTACTCATTTTTTCTCCTCTCACCGGGCCCGGCACACACCGGGCCCATTTGTTGTTTTTTTGCAGTTCAAACGGGCATGGCGGGCGCTGTCAAGGCGCAGCGGACGAACGACTTCACCGTTCGACCGATTTCCATACCGGCGTTTCAATTATGTCGCAGATTCGATGAAGGTCAGGCGAAGTTTCCGCTGTCTTCGGCTCGCGCGCGCAGATAGTCGCTCACCGGCAGTCCGTGCTGCTCCAGCCCGGCGACCACCGTATCCAGCCCGATCGTCTGCGCCCAGAACATCGGTCCGCCGGTGTAGAGCGGCCAGCCATAACCGTTGATCCACACCACGTCGATGTCGCTGGCGCGCTGCGCCATGCCTTCATCGAGGATTTCGGCGCCCTCGTTGACCATCGGATAAAGCAGCCGTTCGCGGATCTCGTCTTTCGAAATCGCGCGCTGCGGCTTGCCTTCCTGTGCCGCGAAATCGGCGATGATCTGCTTGACCTCGTCCGACGGCGTGCGGTTGCGCGCCTCGTCGTAGTCGTAGAATCCCTTGCCGGCCTTCTGCCCGAACCGTCCCGCCGCGCACAGCGCTTCGCGGATGGTGGTCACCTTGCTCGGATCGCGGTGCCAGCCGATGTCGATACCGGCGAGGTCGGCCATCTGGAACGGGCCCATCGGAAAGCCGAAGTCGAGCAGGACGTCATCGACTTCCCAGTAATTGGCGCCTTCCATCAGCAGTTCGTTCGCCTGTTCCTGCCGCTTCGACAGCATGCGGTTGCCGATGAAGCCGGGACACACGCCCGACACCGCCGCGACCTTGCCGATCTTCTTCGACAGCTTCATCACCGTGGCCAGCACATCGTGCCGCGTTTCCTTGCCGCGGACGACTTCGAGCAGCTTCATGATATTGGCCGGCGAGAAGAAGTGGAGCCCCACCACATACCCCGGCCGCTGTGTTGCCGTGGCGATCTCGTCGACATCGAGATAGCTGGTGTTCGAGGCCAGGATCGCACCCTGCTTGACCACCTCGTCAAGCTTCGAGAACACCTCTTTCTTGACCTTCATGTCCTCGAAGACGGCCTCGATCACCAGGTCGCAATCGGCGAGGTCTTCATAGGCCAGCGTCGGGGTCAGCAGGCCCATCGCCTGCTCGACCTGCTCGGGCGACATGCGGCCTTTCTTCGCGGTCGCTTCGTAATTCTTGCGGATGATCCCGGTGCCGCGATCGAGCGCGTCCTGCGCCATCTCGAGGATCGTCACGGGGATGCCGGCCGACAGGAAGTTCATCGCGATGCCGCCGCCCATCGTGCCGGCGCCGATCACGCCGACCTTCTTGATCGGGATGAGCTGCGTGTCCTTGGGCACGTCGTCGATCTTGTTCGCAGCGCGTTCGGCGAAGAAATAATGGCGCATGGCCGCGCTCTGCGTGCCGGTCATGAGCTCGGTGAACAGCTCGCGTTCCTTCTTCACCCCGTCGGCATAGGACATCTGCCCGGCGGCCTTGACCGCCTCGATCGCGGCATTGGGTGCGTCGAAGCCGCGGATCTTGCGCGCCTGCGAGGCGCGGAAACGGTCGAACAGGTCGGGATCGCGCACGCCGTCCTCATTGGCCTTGCCTTCCGACGAACGCGGCACCGGCTGGCCGAGCTTCGATCTGGCGAAAGCGATCGCATCGGCTTCGAGACTGTCTTCGCCCACGAGCGCGTCGAGCAGGCCGATCGCCTTGGCCTTCTTGGCAGGGATCGGATTGCCGCCCACGACCAGCGGCAGCGCGGCTTCGGCGCCGACCAGGCGCGGGAGGCGCTGCGTCCCCGCAGCCCCGGGGATCAGNCCGAGCTTCACTTCTGGCAGCCCCATCTTGGCGCTGGGCACCGCGACGCGGTAGTGGCAGGCCAGCGCGACTTCGCACCCACCGCCCAGCGCGGTACCGTGGATCGCGGCCACGACCGGCTTGTCGCTCGCTTCCATCGCGTCGAGCGTTTCGGGCAGGTTGGGCCCGACCGGCGGCTTGCCGAATTCGGTGATGTCCGCCCCGGCGAAGAAGGTCTGCCCGTCGCAGCGGATGACCACCGCCTCGACGCCATCGTCCGCCAGCGCTTCCTCGATCGCGTCCTTCAGCCCGGCGCGGACGGCCTGGCCCAGCGCGTTGACCGGCGGATTGTCGGAAATGACCACCAGGACATTGTCATGGCGTTCGGTGCGAATGGGGGACGTCATCGGTTTCTCCTCAGGCGTGGGATTGGGTGAGGGCGGAATAGATCAGGGTCTTGAGCTGCCGCCGGATGGGATAGGTCGACGAAGGATAGACCTGCGTCATGAAAACCATGGTGATCCGTTCGACCGGATCGACGAAGAAGGCGGTCGAATAGGCGCCGCCCCAGTAGAATTCGCCCAGGCTCGACGGCATCAGCGTCTTCGCCGGGTCGATCACCATCGCAAAGCCCAGGCCGAACCCGGTGCCGGCATTGTTGGCTTCGGAAAACAGACTGCTCGACATCTCGGTAAGGTCGGCCCCGCCGGGCAGGTGGTTGGTGCGCATCAGCCGCACGGTCTTCGGGCTGAGTATCCGCGCGCCGTCGAGCTCGCCGCCGTTGAGCAGCATCGTGGCGAAGCGGTGGTAATCGGCAATGCTGCCNACCAGTCCGCCGCCGCCACTGTCGAAGGTACCGGCTCGGTTGAGTTTGCTGGTGGCCCCGGCGTCGATCATTTTAGGGGGCTTGCCGGGCCGATAGGCATAGGCATCGACCANCCGGTCCGCCTGGCCTTCGGCGACCCCGAAGCGCGTATCCTTCATCCCCAGCGGGCCGAAGATATGCTGCTCGAAATAGTCGCCCAGGCGCATGCCGCTGATCCGCTCGACCGCGATCCCCAGCACATCGGTCGACACCGAATAATTCCATCCCTGGCCGGGCGCGAATTCGAGCGGCAGCTGCGCCAGCTTCTCGATNTAGCCGTCGCTGTCGAGGTGATTGCGCGCGAAGTCGAAATTGTTCTCGCGATAGACCGCGTCGATATTGGTGCGGTTCTGCAGGCCGTAGGTGAGGCCCGACATATGCGTCAGCAAATCGACGAAGCGCATCGGCGGGGCAGGGGTGCCCGGCGCGAAGGGGATCGAACCGCCGCCACCCGCATAAAGCGCGAGGTCAGCAAATTCGGGAAACACCCGCGTGACCGGTTCCTCCAGCGCGACCTTGCACTGTTCGACCAGCTGCATGAAGGCCACCGAAGCGACCGGCTTGGTCATGCTGGCGATGCGGAACAGCGCGTCGTCGCGCAGTTCGCGCCCGNCATCGCCCATTTTGCCGAGACTGGTGTAATGGACCGGCCGGCCATCGCGCGCGACCACCAGCTGCGCATTGGGCAGACGCCCGTTCGCAATATAGGCGTCGCTGAGGAAGGGCGCGATTCGCGCCAGCCTGTCAGCGTCGAATCCCAGCTCTCCGGCATCTGCCAGATCGAACATCCTGATCTCCTCTCCGCACATACCTATGCTTCGGTTTTGCCTGAATAGCGATTTCATCTGTTCTTGCCACCCTCATACCTNTGCTTCGAAGGCGACTTGCGCGACGCGGCCCCGCGGGGTTAGACCGATTGTTTGAGAGAGTTGGAGACTCGCCCACAGAGGCGGGAAGGGGAGAGCCATGAATAATCTCGCGCACGAAATCGGATTCGTGCCACCGGCCGGCTGGCCGGCCATGTCGCGGGCCGAATGCCGCGACCGCCTCACCGCACCGGGCGAACGCTTCGAAATGGAGACGATCGACATTCGCGGCGTGCCCACCCGCGTGTGGAAGCACGCGCCCACCAACATGCGCCAGGTGGCGATGGCCGCACGCACCCACGGGGACCGGCTGTTCGCCATCTACGAGGACGAGCGCGTCACTTATGAAGCGTGGTTCCGCGCAGTCGCGCGAATGGCTGCCGAACTTCGCGAGCGCGGCGTGGCGAANGGCGACCGCGTGGCGCTGGCGATGCGCAATCTGCCCGAATGGCCGGTCGCGTTTTTCGCCGCGACCACGATCGGCGCGATCTGCGTGCCGCTCAATGCCTGGTGGACGGGCCCCGAGCTCGCTTTCGGCCTCGCTAATTCGGGCGCCAAGCTGCTGGTGTGCGACGCCGAACGCTGGGAGCGTATCGCCCCGCACCGCGGCGAGCTGCCCGATCTTGAACATGCTCTCGTATCGCGCAGCGATGCGCCACTGGAAGGGGCGGNGCAGCTTGAAGACCTCCTCGGAACGCCCAAGGATTATGCAGCGCTTCCTTCCGCCGCGCTGCCCCAGGTGGACATCGATCCCGAAGACGAAGCGACGATCTTCTACACCAGCGGCACCACCGGCCAGCCCAAGGGCGCGCTCGGTACGCATCGCAATCTGTGCACCAACATCATGTCGAGCGCATACAATGGGGCGATCGCCTTCCTGCGCCGCGGCGAGGAACCGCCGGCGCCGGTGCAGAAGGTCGGCCTGACCGTCATTCCGCTGTTTCACGTCACCGCCTGTTCGGCGGGCCTGATGGGCTATGTCGTGGCCGGGCACACCATGGTGTTCATGCACAAATGGGACCCGGTTAAGGCGTTCCAGTTGATCGAGCGGGAGAAGGTCAATCTGACCGGCGGCGTTCCGACAATCGCCTGGCAATTGCTCGAGCATCCCGAACGCGCGAATTACGACCTCTCCAGCCTCGAGGCGGTGGCTTATGGCGGCGCTCCGGCGGCCCCCGAACTGGTCCGCAAGATCCACGAGGAATTCGGCGCGCTGCCGGCCAATGGCTGGGGCATGACCGAGACCATGGCCACGGTGACCGGCCATTCGAGCGAGGATTACCTCAACCGGCCCGACAGCTGCGGCCCGCCCGTCGCGGTGGCCGANCTCAAGATCGTGGGAGATGACGGCGTNACCGAANTGCCGGTGGGCGAAGTGGGCGAGCTGTGGGCGCGCGGTCCGATGGTGGTGAAGGGCTACTGGAACCGGCCCGAGGCGACCGCCGAGACATTCGTCGANGGCTGGGTCCGCACGGGCGATCTGGCGCGGCTGGACGAGGAAGGCTGGTGCTACATCGTCGACCGGGCCAAGGACATGATCATTCGCGGGGGCGAAAACATCTACTCCTCCGAAGTCGAGAACGTGCTCTACGATCACCCCGCGGTGACCGATGCAGCGCTGGTGGCGATCGCGCATCCGACGCTGGGCGAAGAACCCGCGGCGGTCGTGCACCTCGCCCCCGGCATGTCCGCTACCGAGGACGAATTGCGCGAATGGGTCGCCGCGCGCCTGGCCAANTTCAAGGTGCCGGTGCGCATCGCCTTCGTGCAGGACACNCTGCCGCGCAATGCCAACGGCAAGATCCTCAAGAAGGATCTGGGTGCATTCTTCGCATGATCCGGCCAGCGGCGACCCGCAAGTTCGGCGAGAAGCGCGAAGCGATCGTCCATGCCGCGGCGGTGTTGATAAACGAGGTCGGGGTCCAGGCGACCACGCTGGCCGAAGTGGCGCGCGCAATCGGGCTCAACGCCACCAGCGTCACCTATTACTTCCCGCGCAAGGAACAGCTGGTCGTTGCCGTATACGACCAGACGCTGACGCTNATGGAAGACATTGCGCGCGANGCGCTGTCGCAGGCCGATCCCGCCGCGCGGCTGCGCCATTTCATCGCTGCGCATGTCGANCTGAGGAAGCGTATCCGCGCGGGCGAACGCGGGCTGACGGTGGCGCTNTCGGAAATCCGCACGCTCGATCCCGAAGTGCAGGATCCGCTGATGGCGCATTACCTGCGCGTGGTCGATCTGGTGCGGCGTTTCTTCGGCGAATGGCACGACAANGCCGAACGCGCGCTGTTTTCGGCGCGCGCGCATATNCTGCTCGAAGCGGTGATGTGGTGGCCGGTGTGGTCGATCCGCTATTCGGTGCTCGATTTCGCGCGCATCGAGGAACGGCTGTTCGACGTCCTGGCGCATGGCCTGCCGGCGCAGCGCGGCCGGTTCGAACCCGAACCGCTGACGGGCGGCTGGCGGACGGGGGAAGACGACGATGCGACGCAGAACGAGGCCTTCCTGCGCGCCGCGACCGTGATGATCAACGAGCGCGGCTATCGCGGCGCCTCGGTCAACCGCATCGCAGAAAGTCTGAATGTCACCAAGGGCAGTTTCTACCACCACCACGAGGCCAAGGACGATCTGGTGCTGGCCTGTTTCCAGCAGAGCTACGACCGGCTTTCCACCGTGCAGATCGCGGGCCGCGATATCGGCACCGATTACTGGAAGCGCCTGTCGAGCGTGCTGGCAGAGCTGGTCGACCTGCAGTTCTTCGACCGCACGCCGCTGCTGCGCACCACGGCGCTGCAGGCGCTGGATACCGAACACAAGAGCGGCGTCGTCACGCGGTCGAACCGGCTGGCTCGCCGCTTTGCCGGCATGCTGATCGACGGGATTGCCGATGGTTCGGTGCGTCCGATCGATCCGCTGGTGGCGGGCCAGGTGATCATGTCGACGGTCAACTCAGCCTATGAGGCGCGGCATTGGGCGGCGCGTTTCGAACAACCGGAAAAAGCGATCGAGACCTATCTGTCGGTCATGTCGGAAGGCGTGCTGGCACCGTCACGCTGAGGTGCGCGGTTCGCGCACGCGCCACAGCATCAGCGCGAGGCTGGCCAGCAGCGAAGCGAAGGCGGCAACGATCAGCGGGGCATAGCCCAGTGCCNCGATGCTCAACCCGACGAGGATCGGGCCGACCGAGGACACGCCGCCCTCGACCGTGGTCGTCAGCGCCAGTCGCATGGGAATGTCCTCGTGCTCGCCGAATTCGAGCACCAGTGTGACCGCGGCCATCATCCAGCCCGAAAACCCGAAGCCGAGGAAGACGAAGCTGGCATAGACCAGCCAGCCTTCGCCCAGCACGAGCAGCAGNATGCCCACCAGGCTGCTGATCAGCGCGCCGAGATAGACCGCGCGGAAACCGAAGCGGTCTCCCAGCGAGCCCCAGACGAGGTTCGACATCGTGTCGGCCGCGAGGAAGGCGAAGCTCAGCGTCCCGATCAGCGCGCCGTCGAGGCCCAGCCGGTCGCCGACATAGAGCGTCCAGAAGGGCAGGCCGANGCGCGCGATCGCGGCGAAGCCATGCGCCCACAGGAACGCGCGGAAATCGCGGTGGCGAAGCAGTTCGCCGAACTGGCCGATCCGTTCGCGCAGCGGGATGGCGGGCCGCCGCTGCGGGGCATCGGGTTCGCGGATCCCCAGCCGCAATACGAACAGCCCGACCGAGGTCAGGATGAAAGCCAGCAGGAAGGTGGTGGCATAGCCATTGCCCAGCCATTGCTGCTCGATGAAATAATGGCCCGCCACCCAGGCGAGCACGGCGGCAATGAGGCCGCCGACCATGTTGCGTATGCCCTGGAGCCGGCCGCGCCGGTCGATCGGGATCAGCTTGGCCATCAGCATCTGGAACGCCACCCGCTGCGCCCCGCTGAAGAAACCGAGCAGCAGGAAACTGGCGAGCGTGACCACCAGCAATGCGGTGCCTTCGAGCGTCCAGGCCGCGATCGCCAGCACGAGGACCATCACCCGCATCATCGACCCCACGGTGATCGCATAGGGCAGGATGCGCTGGCGGCTTTCGACCTGCGCCCCCGACAGGATCGGCGACACGGTGCCGCCCAGCTGCAACAGCGCGGTGCCGAGGCCGACTGCGGCGGCGCTGCCGGTCAGCAGGTAGAGGTAGGCGGGGATGATCGTGGGGGCGTAGATCAGGCGAAAGCCCGTCATACCGAATACGCCATGCGTCAGGTTGGTAGTGTAGTTGCGCCGGAGATTGGCTTCCATGAAGGCGCTGTGGCGCCCCCAGACATCGTCGTCCGGGAGCGCCCCTGCGGTGTCGCCCGAAGAGGCGTTAGCGTCGCTCAATCGCCGGTCTCAATAGCTGGACAACTTGGCGAACCGGTCCTTGAGATAGCTCGTCGATCCCCAGCTCGCCTCAAGCACGCGCGCGCGCTTGAGGTAGAAGCCGATGTCGTATTCATCGGTCATGCCGATGCCGCCATGCAGCTGGATGCCCTGGTTGCTGATCACGTGCAGCACGCGGTTGGCTTCGGCCTTGGCGATCGTGGCCGCGCGGGCCACACCGAAGCCGCCATCGACCGCCTGCAGGCCGGCTTCCACCGCCGAGCGCATCTGCGCGAGATCGGCGAACAGGTCGGCCATGCGGTGCTGGAGCGACTGGAAGGTGGCGAGCACCTGGTTGAACTGCACGCGCTGCTTCAGATAATCGAGCGTGGTGTCGAACACCTGCTGCGCCATGCCGAGCATTTCGGCAGCCGCCAGCACGCGCGCCCGGTCGAGCACGTCGTCNAGCAGCGTNTCGCCGCCGCCTTCGAGNTTNTCCGCCGCGGCGCCNTCGAACGCCACATCGGCATGGCTGCGCTGGTCGGTCAGCTTGCGCGTGGTCAGCGTGACGCCGTCACCCTTTTCGACCAGGTAGAGCCCGTCCCTGGCCGCGACCACGAACAGGTCGGCGCCATNCGCTTCGTGGACGAAGGCCTTCTTGCCCGACAGCTTGCCGCCCGACACGCTGGCTTCGATGGCGGAGGGATCGTGATGCGCGCCTTCATCGACCGCGAGCGTCGCCACGGTTTCGCCGCTGGCGAGTTTGGGCAGCCACTTGGCTTTCTGTTCGTCGCTGCCGCCGAGGATGATCGCGCTTGCGGCGATCGTCGTTGCGACCAGCGGGCTGGCGGTCAGCGTCTTGCCCAGTTCCTCGACCACGAGGCCTGCCGACATGAAGCCGAAATCGGACCCGCCATGCGCTTCGGGGATGATCACCCCGGCCCAGCCCATTTCCGCCATCGTGGCATAGGCTTCGGTATTATAGGCCTGAGGTTCGCCGGCCGCACGGACCTTGCGAAATTCGGCCACNGGGCTTTCATTGGTCGCCCAGTCGCGCGCCATGTCGCGCAGCATTTCCTGTTCTTCGTTGAGAACTGCCATTGTCTGTGCTCCCCTATCTTACTGGTGGTCGAGCATGCCGAGCACACGCTTGGCGATGATGTTGTTCTGGATTTCGGTCGAGCCGCCGTAAATCGTGGTGGCCTTGCCGAAGAGCCAGCCGCGCACTGCTTCGAGTTCGCCGTCGGTGAAATCGTCGCCTTCCCAGCCGAGCCCCTGCAGGCCGCGGATCTCGATCAGCAACTCGCTGCGTTCCTGGCTCAGCTTGGTGCCGAGCTTCTTGAGCACCGAGCTGATTTCCGACACGCCGCCCTGCGCCTTGCTTTCCTCCACCGCGCGGCGCGCGGTGAGCAGGAAGCTGTTCCAGCGGATTTCGAAGTCGGCGATCTTGTCGCGCAGGACCTTGTCGGCCAGTTCGCCATCGGCATCGGTCTTGCCGTAGCGCTTGGCAATCTCGCCGAGGCTGCGGCCCATCATGCTGGCGAGGCGTCCGCCGCCCGAAATATTGGTCCGCTCGTGCTGGAGCAGGCGCTTGCCGATCGTCCAGCCCTGGCCTTCCTCGCCGACGAGGTTTTCCTTCGGCACCTTGACGTCGCTGAAGAAGGTTTCGCAGAACGGGCTGGTGCCACTGATCATAGTGATAGGGCGCACTTCCACGCCGGGGGCATCCATGTCGACCAGCATGAAGCTGATGCCGCGGTGCTTGTCGCTCTTGTCGGTGCGGACGATGGCGAAGCACTTGTCCGCCCACTGGCCGCCGCTGGTCCAGGTCTTCTGGCCGTTGACGATGTAGTGATCACCCTTGTCCTCGGCGAAGGTCTGCAAATTGGCGAGATCGGACCCGGCATTGGGTTCGCTATAGCCCTGACACCAGCGGATCTCGCCGCGGCAAATCGGCGGGATATGCTCCTGCTTCTGTTTCTCGCTGCCATACTCCAGCAGCGTCGGACCGAACATCATCACGCCCATGCCGCCGATCGGGTTATAGGCCCCGACCTTGGCGAATTCCTGCTCGACGATCTTGGCCTGCGCCTTGGTCAGGCCGCCCCCGCCATATTCCTTGGGCCAGGTCGGGGTGCCCCATCCGCGCCTGCCCACGGCTTCGCGCCATTTGGTCTGCGCAGGCGTTTCGTCGGTTGGGCCGTCGACCCCGGCCAGCGCATTGGCCTTGCCTTTCAGTTCGGCAGGGAAATTGGCCGCGAGGAATTGCTGCACTTCGGTGCGGAATGCCTCCTCATCGGCATGAATGTCCGGTTCTAGCTGGGTTGCCATGGGTCTCTCCTCCTTCTCCGTCGCAGTGCATATCGCAAAGTTTACGCTTACGGAAATACGCTAGGGCATGCTTGACGAACGCTCCGCTTTGCGTCTCAAGCGCGCGGATGACCGATATTCAGCCTACCCGAATCCGCATGCGCAGCTGGCTGTTCGCTCCCGGCGACAGCGTGAAAAAGATGGCCAAGGCCGCCGAAGGCGACGCCGATATCGTGATCTTCGATCTCGAGGATGCCGTGGTCGAAAGCGGCAAGGAAGGTGCACGCGCGAGCATCGCCGAATTCCTGTCCAACAAGAGCGAGGACGAACGCGCGCGTCTGTGGGTGCGGATCAACCCGCTCGACGGACCGTGGGCCGCCGACGATCTGGCCGCCGTCATACCCGCCCGGCCGGGCGGGATCATGTTGCCCAAGTCGCGTGGCCGCCACGATGTCGAAGAACTCGACCGGCTCATCACTCCGCTCGAAGACGAGAACGGGATCGCGACCGGATCGACCCCGGTGATTGCACTGGTGACCGAAACCGCCGCAGCCATGTTCACCACCGGCGACTACGGCGGTGCGCCGCGCCTGGCGGCAATGACCTGGGGCGCGGAAGACCTGGCCGATTCGCTCGGCGCGCAGAGCAACAAGGATTTCGAAGGCGATTTCGCCTTTACCTACAAGCTGGCACGCAGCCTGTGCCTGCTGGGCGCCGCGGCGGCCGAAGTCGTGCCGGTAGAAACGATCGACACCAATTTCCGCGATCTCCAGGCGCTGCGCAAGCGCGCGATCGAGGTGCGCCGTCAAGGCTATCGCGGCATGCTGGCGATCCACCCGGCGCAGGTGCCGGTGATCAACGAAGCCTTCACTCCCTCCGATGAGGAAGTGGCCGAAGCGCGCGAGATCGTCGATCTGTTCGAAGCCAATCCCGGTGCCGGCACGATCGGCTGGAAGGGCGGCATGCTCGACCGCCCGCATCTGTCCCGCGCCCGGCAATTGCTGGCACAGGTAGAAGACTGATCAGCCGAGCCGGGCGACCTCTTCCAGCACCCGGTCGGCCCATTCGGTCCGGCAGATAAGCAGGTCGGGCATGTAGGTATCGCGCTGGTTATAGGTGAGCGGAGAGCCGTCGATCCGGCTGGCATGCAGGCCATGCGCAAGCGCCACCGCTGCGGGGGCGGCGCTGTCCCATTCGTACTGGCCGCCGGTGTGCAGGTAGATTTCCGCTTCGCCGCGGACAACGGCCATCGCCTTGGCCCCGGCGCTGCCCATGCCGACCAACTCGGCGCCGATCGTTTCCGCCACGCTGACCGCCTCGGCTGCCGGCCGCGTCCGGCTGACCACCATGCGAGGCGTTCCGGCTGCGTCGGGTACCGCGGCAGGCGTGTCGGTGCGCAGAACCAGGCCAAGACCGGGCAGGGCGACGGCCCCGATTTCGGGCCTGCCATCGATGCATAGGGCGACATGCACGGCCCAGTCGGCGCGTTCCTCGCCATATTCGCGCGTGCCATCCACCGGATCGACGATCCACACGCGGCTCTTCGCCAGCCGTTCGTCGGTGTCCTTGCTTTCCTCGCTGAGCAGGCCGTCTTCCGGCCGCTGTTCGCGTAGCGCATGGACGAGGAACTGGTTGGCGGTCTCGTCGCCCGCCTTGCCCAGGCTCTTGCTTTGGAAGACCCCGCTACCGCGCACTTCGAGCAGGATCTTCCCGGCAACCTCGGCCAGGTGGGCGGCGAGTTCGGCATCGGTCATCACGGCAAGGTATTCCTGGCTGGTAAGGGTGGCCGACGCGCATGGCAGAGACCGCCCGCGCTGCGAACCCCCTAAGGCAGGCCAGATGCAATTTTGTCCGCCGCGCGCTGCAGCTTTCTTGCAGCTACGGGCTTTGCGCGTCTCCATGGTTGCCCAAATGCCGGGGCGCGACTAGCTGGGAAGCCGATGTTCGATCCCCAGGCTTTCCGCGATGCGCTCGGCAGCTTCGTCACCGGCGTGACCATTGTGACCGCGCGCGACGAAGCAGGGCGGCCGTATGGGCTGACAGCGAACAGCTTCAATTCGGTCAGCCTTGATCCGCCGATGGTGCTGTGGAGCCTGTCGCTGCGCTCGGGCAGCCTCCCGGTCTTTCGCGATGCCGACAATTGGGCGGTGCACGTCCTCGCGGCGGATCAGCAGGCGATGTCCGACCGGTTCGCCCGCCCGGGCGATGGCAAGTTCGCCGGGGTCGAGGATGTCGATGGGCCGGAGGGCGCCCCGCTGCTGGCGGGTTATGCCGCTCGGTTCGGTTGCCGCGCGCGCTTCGAATATGAAGGCGGCGACCATGCGATCTTCCTCGGCGAAGTCGTCGACTTCGATCGACGCGAAGCTGACCCGCTGATCTATCACGGCGGGCGCTACGGCCGCGTGATGCGGGCTCCGACCGGCGAAGACCTCGAACGCGAAGGGCTGGCCGAACGCGCGGGCACCGGACTTTCCCTTACGGCGAGCGGGGCCGACCTGCTGGCCGCTCTCGAAGCTGTGGCGAAGCGCTAGACTCAGCGCGTTTGCGCCGATACCCGTTGCGAAAAGCAACCAAGGGAAGAGGCACAGCACATGAAAACCCGCATCACCGAAATGTTCGGCATCGAGCACCCCATCATCCAGGGCGGCATGCATTATGTCGGTTTCGCGGAAATGGCGGCCGCGGTTTCGAATGCGGGCGGGCTGGGCATCATCACCGGATTGACGCAGGGTACGCCCGAGAAGCTGGCGAACGAGATCGCGCGCTGCAAGGATATGACCGACAAGCCCTTCGGCGTGAACCTGACCTTCCTGCCGACGGTCAATGCGCCCGATTATCCCGGTCTGGTCAAGGCGATCATCGACGGCGGCGTCAAGGCGGTCGAGACCGCGGGCAACAATCCCGCGCAGGTGCTGCCCTATTTCAAGGACGCCGGGGTCAAGGTGATCCACAAGTGCACCAGCGTGCGGCACAGCCTGAAGGCGCAGTCGATCGGCTGCGATGCGGTCAGCGTCGACGGCTTCGAATGCGGCGGGCATCCGGGCGAAGACGATATTCCCAACATGATCCTGCTGCCGCGCGCAGCAGATGAACTCGACATTCCCTTCGTCGCCAGCGGCGGGATGGCCGACGCACGCAGTCTCGTTGCCAGCCTGGCGATGGGCGCGGAAGGCATGAACATGGGCACGCGTTTCATCGCCACCCAGGAAGCGCCGGTGCACGAGAACGTGAAAAAGGCGATCGTCGCGGCGAGCGAACTCGACACGCGGCTGGTCATGCGCCCGCTGCGCAACACCGAGCGCGTCATGACCAATGATGCCGTCGAACGCCTGCTGGAAAAGGAACGCAAGCTGGGCGACGACCTCAAGTTCGAGGACATCATCGAGGAAGTCGCGGGCGTCTATCCGCGGATCATGACCGAAGGCGACATGGATGCCGGCGCGTGGTCGTGCGGCATGGTGGCAGGTCTGATCAACGACATCCCGACCTGCAAGGAACTGATCGATTCCATCATGACCGAAGCGGAAGAAATCATCCGTGGCCGCCTTGCCGGTTTCCTGAACTAGGGGACTGACGCCGCCTTGCCCTACGGCTGATACGTCTTTTTCAGTATAAGGATACAACCTGGATGAATTCGATTGTTTCGGCCGACCGGCCCGCATGGGCGGCGCTGGTTCTGCCGATTGCCTTACTGGCGGCAAGCATGCTGTTGTTCGTCGCCGTCGGGGCGGCGGACTATCCCAGTAAGATTGCCAAGGAAATGGGCCACAGTACCGCGCAGGTGGCGATCGCTGCCGGGCTGGTAGTGCTGCTGCATCGGACAGGACTTGCCCGTCAGACGGGGCTCACGCGGCCCGTGCGTGAGTGGCCGAGGGGGTGGCCGCTTGCAGTGATCCCCATGGCGCTTATCGGATTGATCAATGTGCTGTCGGTCGACTTGCAATCGCTCACATTCGACCTGCCGAGGACCGCAGGCTGGCTCTACAACAGCATCTCGACCGGGCTGTTTGAGGAAATCCTGCTGCGAGGGTTCTGTTTCTATTACCTATATCGCGCTTGGCAGGCGCAGCCCAATGCGCTGGTCAAAGCGGGGCTCGCGCAAGCCCTGATCTTCGGCATAGCGCATGCCTACAACATCTCCCAGGCACCGCTTGGCGATGTGGTACCGCAGGTCATCTATGCCACCCTGCTGGGCATCGGCTTCGCCGGGATTGCAGCCTATACGCGCAGCCTGTGGCCGGTGATCGGCATCCACGCCTTTATCAACGCGATGGGCGATCTCGATGTGTTTTTCGGCGTTGAAGCACCCGCGGAGGCGGGCAGCGCGTCGGGCTATCTCGCCGCGATCGCGGTCATTTTCGTCGTCTCGACAATCCCCGGCCTGGTCATGCTGCGCCGCAGCCAGGCGCAGATCGATAAGGCGTCGCACAATGTTTGAGTTACTGGCGCGTCAGAGTCTGCCGTTGTCGGCCACGGCCCGCCACTCGCACCAGAATTGAGGAGCTCTTCCATGCTCGATACCAGCTATCGCACCGCCTATAACGACGATCACGAGGCCTTTCGCGACACCGTGCGCAAGGTCTTCGCCGAACATATGACGCCCTATCTCGACCAGCACGAGGAAGAGGGCATCGTCCCGCGCAGCGCGTGGAAGGCGCTGGGCGAAGCGGGCATGCTGTGCCCCACGGTAAAGGAAGAGAACGGCGGGCTCGGCCTCGATTTCGGCTTCAATTGCGTGTTGTGCGAGGAGCTGTCCTATCTCGGCAGTTCGGCCGGCTTCACGCTGCAGAACGATATCACTGCGAATTACATCGAACGCCTGGGCACCGAGGAACAGCGGGCGAAATACCTGCCCGGCATGGTTTCGGGCGATGTGATTTCGGCGATCGCAATGACCGAACCGGGCGCGGGCAGCGATCTGCAGGGCATCCGCACCACCGCGATCAAGGACGGCAACCACCTCGTGGTGAACGGGTCCAAGACCTACATCACCAATGGCCAGAACGCCGATGTCGTCATCGTGGTGGCCAAGACCGATCCCGCGCAGGGCGCCAAGGGCACCTCGCTGGTGCTGGTCGATGCCGGCACCGAAGGGTTCGAGCGCGGGCGCAATCTCGACAAGATCGGCCAGCATTCGGCCGATACGTCCGAACTGTTCTTCAACGACGTCCGCGTGCCGATGACCAATATCCTCGGCGGCGAGGGGCGCGGCTTCATCCATCTGATGGAAGAACTGCCGCAGGAACGGCTCGGCATCGCGGTGGGCGCGCAGGCCGCAGCGCAGCGCGCTTTCGACGAGGCGGTCAAATTCACAAAGGACCGCAAAGCCTTCGGCAAGACGGTGTTCGAGTTCCAGAACACCAAATTCGTCCTCGCCGATCTCAAGGCGAAGATCCAGGTCGGCTGGGCGCATCTCGACTGGGCGATCAGGAAGCACCTTGCGGGCGAGCTCACCACCGACGAGGCAAGCGCGGCCAAGCTGTGGCACACCGATTTGCAGTGGGAAGCTTGCGACATGGCGCTGCAACTGCATGGCGGTGCGGGTTACATGAACGAATATGCGATTGCCCGGTTGTGGCGCGATGCGCGTGTCACGCGCATCTTCGGCGGCACCAACGAGATCATGAAGGAAGTGATCAGCCGTTCGATCTGAGGAGCAATACCGCATGACCGATCCGCTCGACTTTTCCGGCAAGACCGTCCTCGTCATTGGCGGATCGAGCGGGATCGGCAACGGCATTGCGCATGGCTTCCGCCAGCACGGGGCGCTGGTCCATGTCAGCGGAACCCGTGCCGCGGCATCCGATTATGCGGCCTCCGAAGGCAGCGATCTGGCGGGGCTGACCTTCCACCGGCTCGACGTGTCGGACGCCTCCGCCACTGCCAGCTTTGAACTGCCCGAGCGGCTCGATGTCGTCGTGCTGTGCCAGGGCACTGTCCGCTATCGCCGCGAGGAATTCGAGCGCGAGGGCTGGGACGCGGTGATGGAGGTCAATCTCAACTCGCTGATGGATTGCGCGCGGATCGTCCGCCCCCGTCTGGCCGAGCAGGGCGGATCGCTGATCGTGGTCAGTTCGGTGGGCGCCTATCACGCCATGCTGGGCAACCCCGCCTATGCGGCGAGCAAGGCGGGCGCTGTCAGCCTGGTGGGCAGCCTCGCGCAGGCCTGGGCGGGAGAGGGCATTCGCGTCAACGGCATCGCGCCGGGCCTTGTCCCGACCAAGCTGACCAAGGTCACGACCGAGAACGAGCAGCGCGCGGCAGGCGCGGTGGCGCGCATACCGGCAGGCCGGATGGGCACCCCGCAGGACATGGCCGGGGCGGCGTTGTTCCTTGCCTCGCCGCTGGCCGATTATATCGTCGGCCAGACCATACGCGTCGATGGCGGAATGACGCTCGCCTGAAACCGGCCTGCTCCTGAAAGGGGATACGATCATGGATTACGTCAATCTCGGGCCTTCGGGCCTCAAGGTTTCGCGGCTGTGCCTCGGCTGCATGAGCTATGGCGACACCAGCAAGGGCTGGCATGGCGACTGGGTGCTTTCGGAGAACGAAAGCCGTCCCTTCATCCGCGAGGCGGTGGAGGCGGGTATCAACTTCTTCGATACGGCGAACATGTATTCGCGCGGCGCATCGGAAGAGGTGATCGGGCGCCTGCTGCCCGAATTTGCGCGGCGCGACGAGATCGTGGTCGCGACCAAGGCTTTCCTGCCGTGGCAGCAGGCCCCCAATGCGGGCGGTCTGTCGCGCAAGGCGCTGATGCAGGCGGTGGACGACAGCCTGACGCGGCTGGGGATGGACTATGTCGATCTCTACCAGATCCACCGCTGGGACGATGCCACGCCGATCGAGGAAACGATGGAGGCGCTGCACGACATCGTGAAGGCGGGCAAGGCGCGCTATATCGGCGCCTCGTCGATGTTCGCCTGGCAGTTCGCCAAGGCGCAGGAGGTGGCCCGCGCGAATGGCTGGACGCGGTTCATCTCGATGCAGAACCACGTCAATCTGCTCTACCGCGAGGAAGAGCGCGAAATGCTGCCGCTCTGCGCCGATCAGGGCGTGGGGGTCATTCCCTGGAGCCCGCTGGCGCGCGGCAAGCTCGCCCGCGCATGGGATGAAACCACCGTGCGCAGCGAGACCGACGGCTTCGGCAAGATGCTTTACCGCCAGCAGGAAGACGCCGATCGCGCGATCGTAGAAACCGTCGACGCGATTGCCGCGGAACGGGATGTATCGCGCGCGAGCGTGGCGCTCGCCTGGCATTTTGCCAAAGGCGTGACCGCACCGATCATCGGCGCGACCAAGGACGGCCATATCGCCGCCGCCTGCGCGGCGATGGATCTGGCACTGACCGAGGACGAAGTCCGCCGGCTGGAAGAGCCCTACCTGCCGAAGAACCCGGTCGGCGTGGCNTCCACCGTGNCCCGCGACTGGTCGCTCACGATCNCCAGNCCGTAANACTGNGGCGCATTTNGCGCCGCAGTGTTACAAACGCGCAGNCGAGGTCACATACGAGTCATATGACTGCGGCATCGCTGCCACCTCACTGGTGGGGTGACGGCTGCGTGCGTACGATCAACATATTCCTGACCGACCCGATGGCAGGCGATTTGCCAGACTTCGAAAACGGCGATCTGTGCTACGCCTTCGCGCGGCTCTATCCCGATGGACCGCGGCGGCTGGTCGAAGGACCGGTCTGCGCTTTCGTCGACTGGGTGATGGACGATCTCTCGGGGCTCGAGATGTGTCGGCGGCTGCGTTCCGACCCGCGAATGCAGGATGCCCACATCACCATCGTGCTCGAGGAAGACGATGCGCAGGACAAGCGCCGCGCGCTCCGCGCCGGGGCCGACGACTACATCACCGGCCCGATCGATCGCACGATGGTGCTNGACCGCGTGATGGCGCTGCAGATGGGCGGCGCGCAGCCACGCGTCAACGAACGGCTGGAACTGGGCGCGCTGCTGGTCGATCTCGCGGCCTTGCAGGCGCGGTGGAACGGCCGGGCGCTGGATCTGCGGCCCAACGAATTCCGGCTGCTGCATTTTCTGGCGCAGAACCCCGACCGTGTGCTGTCGCGCGGCGATCTGATCGCGGCGCTGGGCAAGCAGGAGCCGCCGATCGACGAGCGCACNGTNGATGTCTGGGTCGGCCGGTTGCGCCGCGCGCTGCGCAAGGTCGGNGCGGGCGANCGCGTGCGGACGGTGCGCTCGCTGGGATATGTGTACGACAGCTACGATTGAGCGCCGGGCGATAGCAGTCTGTCTGTGTACGACCCGATTGCGGACGCTTGCTAGATGCGATTACGCCAGAAGAGCCATCGCTGCAATTGCAGTGAGCACGCCCACAAAAGCACGAGGGCGAAAGCGATGAAAATTACATACATCGCGACACCTGCAGCGAAGTGCCAAGTGGGCTCGGACCTCAAGGCATATAAATCAAACCAACTCGATATTACGAGCGGCTCTCCATGAAGCCCGTCAATTATGCGGCGAGACCAGCCCACAATCTGAAAGAGAAAAAGTGGAGTTGCTGCCACGGCCCAGAATAGCTCATTGCGACTAGGACGCCCCTCAGCTTCAAGCTCTGATCGAGAATGCCACAACATGGCAAGGCGTTAGCATCACTTCGCATGCCGAGCAAAGCATCGACGGCCGCTAACCACCCAACTTCAGCCGTGCATCGACGAAAAAGGGCCACCCGAAGGCGGCCCTTTCCGAGGGGTATGGTGGCGTGATCAGAACTCGGCAGATACCGACAGGCTGAAGCTGCGGCCGACGTCGTAGCTGTTGTTCTCGATCCGCGTGGTGCCGGTGGTCTGGTATTCGAAGTGGTCGCGGCCCGTCAGGTTGCGCGCTTCGAACTTCACTTCCAAGTCCGTCCCGGCCAGTTCGAAACCCTGCCGTGCGACGAAATCGATCGTCAGGCCGGGGTTTTCGAGGATGTCCGGGCGTGACAGCGTGCTGCGGCTGATCACGCGCTTGCTGCCGTAATTGAACAGGAAGGTCATCTGGCTGACGCGGTCGAGGTCTTCGAGCCCCAGCTGGATGTTGGCGATATGGTCCGACTGACCGGTAAGAGCGGTACCGTCCTCGAAGAAGTTGGACGCCGACTGCAGGCCGCCCAGTTCGGGGACATTGACCTGGTCGCCCGCCTGCACGCTGATGTCGGACTGGGTGTAAGTGTAGTTGGCGATCGCGACGAAGCGCTTGCTGTCCCACCAGTCGCCCAGCGTGTAGAGGTCCTTGTTCCACTGGACTTCGACTTCCGCACCGTAGAGTTCGGCCTGCGGCGCATTGGCGAAGCGGCTAACCACGGTGTTGTCGTTGAAGCTCGAAAACACCTCGATCGGGTTCTCGATGTCCTTGTAGAACCCGGCGAGGCTGAACTTGCTGCCCGAGCCCCAGTAATATTCGACGCGGGCTTCGAAATTGGTCAGCTCGCTATCGACCAGCCCGGGGTTGCCGGTGAACTGGCGGTTGCTTTCCGGATCGTAATAGGTCTGCAGGATCAGCTCGCGGAACTGGGGGCGCGCGATGGTCTTGGACGCGTTGAAACGCGCCTGCAGGCTGTCGGCGATTTCCCAAGTCAGCGTGGCTGCGGGCAGCCAGTAATCGTTGTTCAGCAGCGTGGCATTGGCCGATCCGCTGGGCAGGCCGTCGAGCCCGAGCGGCACGACTTGCTGCGTCGCGTCTTCGTAGCGCACACCCGCATCGAGCGAGACCCCGGCAAGCGGTTCGATCCGCGCCTGCGCATAGCCAGCCTTGATCTCGAGCCCGGCGGAAAACGCCGGATCGGCNGCGGTGGTATCGATAATGGTGTAGGAGAACGGCCCGATCCCGCCAGCAGTCTGCGCTTCCGTATCGTAACCCAGCGCGATCAGCGCATCGCCCAGCAGATTGTCGGGGCGCAGCGCGCCGAACGCCAGCGGGTAATCGCCCGTCGTGCGAATGTCGAATTCGCGGCGCCGCGACAGGCGTTCGGTGTCGGTATAGGCGCCGCCCACCGTCACGCCGAGCCAGTTGGTCAGCTGGTAACTGACATCGAGACCGCCGTAATAGAGGTCTTCGGTCAGGTCGGAGAACGCCACCGTGGTGCGACCACGCTGCCCTCCGTTCTGCAGGTTGAGATAGATATCGTCGAACCCGCCCGAGGGATTGAGGTCGCGCGAATAGACGAATTCCCATTCGTTCGGCGCTTCGCGCTGCGTCTGGGCATAACCGCCGCGCAGGTCGATCGACAGGTCGCCGAATTCGAGTTCGCCGACAAACTGCGTGTCGAGCAGCTGGCGTTCGTACCAGCCGGTGTTCTGGAACAGATCGTCATCGTCGTCGGTGAGGTCGGAAATCTGCGCCAGCGACGCGCGCTTGAGCGAATCGCGGATGTAGAGGTTCGTCAGGCGGAAGCGGTGCTCGCCCACTTCGAGCCCGAAACCCAGCATGGCATTGGCGAGGATCCGCTGGTCGGTCTGGAACTGGTTGCCCGTCTGGTCGAGGTCGAGATCGCCGTTCAGCGCGGCCTGCCGCGTGATGAAGCGATTGCGGTACTTGTTGCTGAGCGAGGCAGTGGCGATCACGCCGAACCGGCCATCGGAGAAGACATCGACGCTGGTGCCCGCGGTGATGCCGCCCGACCAGTTGACGGGCAGTTCGTCGGTGCTCTGCAGGAGGATCAGATTGGGATCGCCCAGTTCGGTCAGGATGGCCTGCTGGTCCACGCCGGGGTCGTTGAGCGTCTGCCCGCTGTCGAGGAAGGATTGCAGGTTGGGTCCGGGGTCGCGGCGCCCATCGTCGAAGCCGAACCAGTCGTAATCGGANCCGTAATAGGTGTAGCCCGTGCCGAAGGTNGTTTCNGTNTCGCCNGAAATGCCCGCGCTGANCTTGACGAAGCTCTCATCGGGCACCGCGCGGGTCGTCAGATTGATGACGCCGCCGCCGAATTCGCCGGGGAAGTTGGCCGAATAGGTCTTCTGCACCAGGCTCGATGCGATGACGCTGGTCGGGAAGATGTCGAGCGGGACCACGCGGCTGAGCGGNTGCGGCGAGGGCAGCGGCAGGCCGTTGAGCAGCGCGAGCGAGTAGCGATCGCCCAGGCCGCGGACATAGACGAGGCCGTTGCCCACGGTCGACAGGCCGGTGACGCGGGTCAGCGCGCCGGCGATGTCGCCTTCGCCCGTCCGCGCAATGCTGGCGCTGTCGAGCACCGAGACGACCTGCGACGAGGCNCGAGTGACGTCCTGCCGGCGGCGACCGGTGACGACGATTGCGCCCCCGGGGACCGAAATATCGGTTTCCTCGAACGCTTCCTCCTGCGGCGTGTCGTCGATGCCCTCGGCCTGCTGCGCCATNATGGCGTCGGTGGCGGGATCTTCATCGGCGGGTACGCCTTCGGCGCCGGTGCTCGCTGCCTGGGCGAATGCGGCCCCGGCAGGGAAGGTGAGCGCGGTGGAGAGCAGGAGCAGCGCGGAAAGCTGCTTGCCGGTCGACATGGTTCGAGACCCCCTCATATTCAGGTCTTAAAAACTGTGCTGGAGCCCTGCGGAGGCGCCGATGCGAAATGCGAAACCGGCCGCGGGACGCGCGGAATGCGCGCCCCGCAGCCGTCGATGCGGATCAGTAGACCGGGAGGCTGCTGCAGTCGGAGACCGCGGCATCGAAGGTCACCGTTGCCGAATTGCAGGTCCAGCCCTGGATCCAGGTGTCGTTGCCCGGATAGACCGCGCCGATGTTGGTGGGGNTCTGGAAGAACGACGAGATCGCGGTCGGATCGAACACGGCGACACCGTTCTCGTTGGTNCCGTTTACGAAGCCCATCGACAGCGTNTTGGTGAAATTGGCATCGTTGTTCGAACCGGCGTTGAAGCGNGTTTCGATCTGCGCCGCGGTCACCCCGCCCGAACTGTCGCGGAAGTCCACCGAGCAATCGAGCACGAAGGAATTGAACACCACCGGGCCGGCTTCGTCGATCGCACCATTGGCAGCGCGGTTCAGCGTTTCGGGATTGTCGATGCGCAGGCACGGCGTGGAGCCTTCATTGTCGACCAGGACCGAATTGACGATCGTGTAGTCGGCGAAACCGCGGATACGGATCGCCTGGTCGCCGGTGCCGCTGTTGGCGATGAAGGTGGCGTTCGAGATGCGCGTGTTCTGGCGCGGGGTGTCTTCTTCGAGACCGTTCGACGAGTCGGCTTCGATGATCGTATCGCCGACGCCGGGGCGCTGGATGGCGATCACGTTCTGCATGTCGACCTTGACGCCGGTGTCGGTGTCGAGGCTGTCGTCTTCGGCGCCGACCACGATCAGGTTGCGCAGGTTGAACTGGCCGCCGAAGAATTCGACGCCGTCATCCGAGCTGTTGTAGCTCATGATGTTGCTGAGCTGCGTGCCCGAACCGGTGCCNCCGGTGGTGAGCGCCTGCAGTTCGCTGTCGCCCGACAGGACGAAGCCCGAGTAGCGGATCTGGACGTAGCTCATGCTGCCCGAGCTGTCGGTCGGGGTCGCGCCGCCGAACAGGGCCGGCTGCGCNGCGCCTTCGACCTGGCGTTCGCAGGCGGTGGTGCCCGGGGTTGCGCCCGGGGCGATGCAATCGGTTACCGGAGCGCGGCCCGACAGGACGACGCCGCCCCACTGGCCCGAGGAATTGGCCGTGTTCAGCCCCTGCACATTGTCGCGGCTGGTAAAGATGATCGGACGCGCGGCAGTCCCGTTCGCATTGATCGTGTTGCCGCGGTTGACGTTCAGCCAGCCCGAACCCGACGAGAACAGGATCACGCCNGGTTCGATCGTCAGTTCGACGTCGGTGTCCGCGCCGGTATCGGCAGCCCCGCCGTCGGTGCCGACATCGACGCGGCCGTCGATGCGGTAGAGCAGGCCTTCNATGTAGGGCAGGGTCGAAGAAGCGGTGAAGCGCGCGGGCAGNGTGCAGACGCGGTATTCGCCGGTGGGGCCGGTGATGGTGTTGCCATCGGTCAGGCCGACCGGGTCGGAAATGGTCGGGCAGCCCGCGGCCGGGGNCACCAGCGTCGACGTCGGGGTCGGCGTGGGGGTCGGCGTCGGGGCCGGGGTCGGGTTGTTGATGATCACGTCACCGCCGGTACCCGGCGAGACGATTTCGTCGGCGCCGCAGCTGGCAAGAGCCAGTGCAGAGCAGCCAAGGACGAGCGAACGATGGAAATTGGTCACGGGTAACGGTCCCCTCAAAAACCGGATGAATCGGATGCGAAATCTCGGATCGCGAATCCCCCGCTAGGGATCGTTCGTGACAGTTTTTGTCGAAAGATGACCGTTGTGTTGCAGANCCTCGGATCATNCCGNGCGGCNTNGCCGAAATGGCGGAAAACCGTTTCCGTGGGGTCGGATTACGNTTTTNTGACAAAGTTNCAGATTTGTTGNAGTCGGCAGGGCCGGGGTTCAAACATGCACTCACAACATAAAAGGAGAGCTGTCATGGCGATCATTACCAGCGTTGCCCTCGTCCTTCTCGCGCAGGGCCCTGTTGCCACCGCGCAGGCCCCGGACACCGCGTTCGACGTCGGCTATGAAGAACTGGTGGCCAACGACAATGCCGCAGCGCGGCAGGCCATCGAGAATTGCGACGAACTGGCCGCGAACGATCCGGCACGCCTGATCAACCACGGTATCGCGCTCGCGCGGATGGGCAATTACGATGCGGCCCGCACCGAATTCGCTACCGCTGCGAACATGCGCAGCAGCGTCGAGCTCGAGACCGCCACTGGCGAATGGGTCGATTCCCGCCGGCTTGCCCGCAAGGCGCTGGCCATGCTCGAGCAGGGCGAATTCGCACGCTATTACGCGCTATCGCTCCGCTGATCTTCGCAACGGCCGAGCCGCAGGGCCCGCCTTCCACAGGGAGGCGGGCTTTTTCATGCGGTCACCGGATCCAGCCCTCACTCATTCGCCGCTTCGTCACGTTCTTGTCATGAAACGTGCCCAGACGCGGTGGGACGGAGGGTGCAATGATTCTCGCACGCTGGGCCTTGGCAATCGGATTGTCCTGCGCCGCGCTTCCCGCCCTTGATGCAAGGGCGGATGTCTTGGAGATTGATGCGGACGGTGCGCGCTGGGTAACCGGCGCAGGCCGCGCGCAACCGGCTGCGCCCGATGAATCGATGACCTTTGGCACGGCCGAAGTCCCGGGCGATATCGTCGTGCCCGACATCGCCGTGGCGGACCCGGTCCGCCACGCGAGGCTGGTGCCCCCGGACTACCAGGCCAAGGTCGCCGAACTCGCCGGACGCTTCGATCTCAGCCCGACNTTGATCGAGGCGCTGGTGTGGCAGGAAAGCCGCTGGCGCGCGAATGCAGTATCGCCGGTGGGCGCGCGCGGACTGGCACAGCTCATGCCCGGCACGGCGCGCGATCTGGGCGTCGACCCCGACGATCCCTTCGCCAATCTCGAAGGCGGCGCGCGTTACCTGCGCGAACAGCTCGACCGGTTCGACGGCGATCTCGAGAAGGCGCTTGCCGCTTACAATGCCGGGCCCGGGCGGGTGATCCGCGCCGGCGGTGTCCCGCGCATCCGCGAAACGCAGCTTTACGTGGCGGCCATCATGGGCCGCCTTTCCGATCATTCACGGGAGTAATCAATTGAGTCGCAAGTTCACCCTTCCGGCAGTTCTGGCCGCCTTCCTGACCCCCAGCGCTGCTTTCGCGCAGGCTGCCGATCCCGCGGGTTCGGGGCCGATCGTCGCCGCGCTCGGCTGGCTTCAGGGCACGCTGCTTGGCAATGTCGCAACGGCGGTGGCAGTTATGGCGGTTGCCGCAGTCGGCTTCATGATGCTGACCGGCCGCCTCAACTGGCGTTTCGGGGCGACCGTGATCATCGGCGTGTTCATCCTGTTCGGCGCGGCATCCATCGTGGCCGGCATCCAGGGCGTGGCCGCGTGAGATGACCACGCTCGTGCGCCATCCCGTGCATCGTGCACTCACGCGGCCGCAGATGTTCGCGGGAGTGACATATAACTATTTCATCATCAACGGGATGGTGACGACCGAGGCCTTCCTGATCACCGGCAGCTGGCTGGCACTGCTGGTCTTCGCTGTCATGCACGGGATCGGATATTTCGCCTGCCTGCGCGAGCCGCGCATCTTCGACCTGTGGATCACCAAGGTATCGAAATGCCCGCGGGTGAAGAATTACCAGCGCTGGGGGTGCAATTCCTATGCCGCATAAGACCAAATGGATGGGCGCTGCCGCCTGGAGCGCGAAGGAAGCGCGGGCCGGCGACCGGCTGCCCTATCTCCGGCTGATCGACGAAAGCACGCTGCTGCTGCGCGACGGTTCTGTCATGACCGCGATCCAGGTTCCCGGGCTGCTGTTCGAAACCGAGGACAGCGAAGCGCTCAACGCGCATGCGGCCACGCGCGAAGTGGTTCTGCGCTCGACACTCGATGCGCGGTTCGTGCTGTACCACCACGTTATCCGCCGCCGCGTATCGGTCGATCTCGAAGCCGAATTTCCCGATCCGATCAGCCGGCATATCGATGCTTGCTGGCGCGACCGGCTGGGTTCGGGCCAGCTGTTCGTCAACGACCAGTTCATCACGCTGATCCGTCGTCCCGCGCGGGGCAAAGCGGGCCTGGTCGAACGGGTCGGCAGGAAATTCCGCCGGCAGGACGGCGACCGGCTCGAACCCGATCCCAAGGACCTGCGCTCGCTGCGCGCGGCTTCGCAGGGTCTCGTCGCAGCGCTGAGCGCATATGGGGCGACCCCGCTGGGCGAATACACGGGCCCGCAGGGCAGCACCAATTCGGAAATGCTCGAACTGCTGAGCGCGCTTTACAATGGCGAAATGCGCCCGGTGCGCAAGCCAGCCGACGATGTCGATATCGGCCATATGCTGCCCTATCGCCGTGTGAGTTTCGGGCTCGATGCAATCGAAACGCGCGGCTCGGGTGCACCCGAATTCGCGGCAATCCTCGGGATGAAGGACTATCCCGAAGCGACTTCTCCCGGCCTGCTCGACAGCCTGCTGCGGCTGCCCTTCGAAATGGTGGTCAGCGAAAGCTATGCCCCGACCGAGCGACAGACCGCGCGCGAGCGGATGGACCTGGCAATCCGCCGGCTCAAATCGGCGGACGAGGAAGCCGCTGCCGAACGCGCGGACATGCTGGCGGCGCGCGATGCGCTGGGCAATGGCGCGGTCGGCTTTGGCGACCATCACCTGACCGTCATGGTCCGCGAGCGGCAGCTCGGCCAGCTCGATGACGCCATGGCCGCCTGCGCTGCCGCGCTGGCGGATACCGGCGCGATCGCAGTACGCGAGGATACCAATCTCGAACCCGCCTTCTGGGGCCAGTTCCCCGGCAACGAGGCCTATCTCGTAAGGCGCGCGCTGATCTCGAGCGCGAACATGGCGAGTTTCGGGAGCTTGCACGGCTTCGCGCTGGGGCAGGCCCAGGGCAATCACTGGGGCGAGGCGGTGACGCTGCTGGAAACCACCAGCGCGACACCGTTCTTCTTCAATTTCCACCATGGCGACCTGGGCAATTTCTCGGTCATCGGACCCTCGGGTTCGGGCAAGACGGTGGTGATGAACTTCCTCGCCGCGCAGGCGCAGAAATTCAGTCCGCGCACGATCCTGTTCGACAAGGATCGCGGCGCGGAACTGTTCGTGCGCGGCATTGGCGGACGCTACGACAGCATCCGCTCGGGCGAACCGACGGGGTTCAATCCGCTGGCGCTGCCCGACACGCCTGGCAACCGGGCCTTCCTGCGTGACTGGCTGGGCGTGCTGCTCAAGGCCGAAGGCCCCGAAGAAGAGCAGACCATCGCGGCGGCGGTCGATGCCGCCTATGCCAACGATGCTTCGCTGCGCCGCCTGCGGCATTTCAGGGAACTGCTGTCGGGCACGCGGCGTCCGCAACCGGGCGATCTTGCCGACCGGCTCGGCGCATGGATCGGCGCGGGTGAGGGGCCAGGGGGCGAACATGCCTGGCTGTTCGACAATTCCGAGGACCGGCTCGATCTTGGCGCGCGCGTCCTCGGTTTCGACATGACCGCGCTGCTGGAAAACCCGCGGCTGCGCACGCCCACCATGATGTATCTCTTCCACCGGATCGAGGAACGGCTCGACGGCAAGCCGACCATGATCCTGATCGACGAGGGCTGGAAGGCGCTCGACGACGAAGTCTTCGCTGCGCGCATTCGGGACTGGCTCAAGACCTTGCGCAAACGCAACGCGCTGGTCGGTTTCGCTACGCAATCCGCGCGCGATGCACTTGAAAGCCGCATTTCGACGGCGCTGGTCGAACAGACCGCCACCATGGTGTTCATGCCCAACAGCCGCGCGCGGCCCGAAGACTATTGCGATGGTTTCGGACTTACCGAGCACGAACTCGCCTTGATCCGCACGCTGCCTGCGCACAGCCGCTGCTTCCTCGTGCGACAGCCCGATGCCAGCGTGGTGGTGCGGCTCGACCTGTCGGGCGCGCCCGAAGTGCTGACGCTGCTGTCGGGACGGGAAAGCTCTGTCCGCCGGCTCGACCTGTTGCGCGAAGCGCTGGGCGACGCGCCGAGCGAGTGGTTCCCCGCCTTGACCGGAACCCGGTGGCCGGGCGGCGCCAATGATGAAGGGGAGGCCGGGGTCGAGGCCCTGCGCCTCGCGGCCGAGTGAGCGTGAACTGCCAGCAAGCCGCCGATCAGGTCGGCAATGGCGTCGCCGCGGCGCTGCGCGGGGTCGACTGCATCGCGGGCGAAGCCAGTGCGGCCGCCTTCGGCCGGCTGTTCGCTCCCGGGGGATCGCTCGGCACGGTGCTCACGCTCGTCCTGACGCTTTTCATCGTGCTTTTCGCGTTCGCGCTGCTGACCGGACGCACCAATATCGGCGTGCGCAGCCTCGTCCCGCGCATGATGACGCTGGGGCTGGTGGTGACCTTCGCCACCAGCTGGCTCGCATATCAGAGCGTGGTGTGGAACCTCGCGGTTGCCACTCCCGATTACCTTGCCGGGGTTCTCAGCGGGACACGGGGCTCTGCCACCGATCTCTTCGCGCAGAAGATCGATATCGTGTTCCTCGCGGTGCAGGAAGCCAGCGCGGGCGCGCAGGATATCTCGACCTTTTCGCCTGCCGGGATGATGTGGTTCGGCGCGCTGCTGTTCATGCTCGGAACCGTGGGGCTGCTGGTAACCACCAAGATCGCCCTGGGCGTGCTGGTCGCGCTGGGTCCGCTGTTCGTGGTCATGGCGCTGTTCAACGGCACGCGGGGCCTGTTCACCGGGTGGGTCAAGGGCCTGACGCTGTGCGCGCTTGCACCGCTGTTCGCGGTGCTGGGCGGCAGCGTGATGCTCGAACTCGCCGTGCCGATCCTCGGTGCGCTGACCGCCACCCCCGGGCAGGTCGATCCGCAGGCCGGAATGGCCTTCTTCATGATCGGCGCGGTGCATGTCGCGCTGATGGTGCTCGTGCTCAAGGTAGCGGGCGCGATGGTGGCTGGCTGGAGCGTGTTCGGCCTGGCGAGCGAGCGCGAGGAACAGTCCTCGCCCGCCGCGGCGCCGCAGCAGGCCACGCCTAGCGTTGCTCTCGCGCAGGCGCAGGCCTCCAGCCAGGCGAGTTCGCAGGCCCGCCGAATCGATGTTGCCGCGATCCCTGCCGCCTATGCCGCGAATGACAGTGGCGGCTCTGGCGGAAGCGGCGGTTCGCGCACGGTGAAGGTCTATGCGACCTCGTCCGGCCCTGCCCCATCATCCCCCACCAGTTCCGCCCGTGCGCGCGGTTCCGGTATCGGAAGCCGGTTCAAGTCCGCCGCGCCGAAGGCCCTTGATCGATCCATGGAGAAAACCGCATGATCCGCGCGCTTATTCCCGCGCTCGCCCTCGCGCTGATGGCCAGCCCAGCCGCCGCGCAGGATGCTCGCCTTGTAGAAGTGCTGTACGACGAAGCCAAGGTGGTGCGTATCGATGGCCGCATCGCGGTCCAGGCGAGCATCATGTTTGGCGATGACGAGGTGATCGAGAATGTCGCCATCGGCGACAGCGCAACCTGGCAAGTGACGCCCAACAAGCGCGCGAATATCCTGTTCGTCAAACCGCTCGAGCCGCGTGCCGCGACCAATCTGACGGTCGTCACCAGCAAGCGGACCTATCTGTTCGATCTCGTCGCCAGCCCGTCGGCCAAGCCGCTCTATCTGATGCGCTTCGCCTATCCGGACGAGCCGGAGGAAGAGCTGGTGGAGGTGGCCGGAGCGCCCAACGCGGTGGAGCGGCAGGCCGCGGGCGATCCCTATGCCGTGGTCGATCCGGCGGATCTCAATTTCGCGTGGAATGCATCCGGCGATCCCGAACTGCTGCCCGAGAACACCTATGACGACGGGACTGCCACTTTCCTGACTTGGCCGGGCGGCAGGGAGGTCCCCGCAATCCTGGTGACCAATAGCGAAGGCGTCGAGGGGCCGGTCAATTTCACCGTGCGGGGCGATACGATCGTGGTCGACGGTGTGCCGCGCAGCATCGTTCTGCGTTCGGGCGAAGACAGCGCCGAACTGGTCAACACCGGCCCCCAGCGGCCCGCGAACAGCGCGGGTGCCAGCCCCGCTTTCGCCGCGAGAAGGAAGTAACCCATGCGTCTTGCCATGCGCCTGCCCGAAAAGAAGCCCGGCGATAGCGGGGTCGCCAACGATATCGATCCGCGCGAGGGCAGCGATGCCGAGGTCATCGACCTTGCCCAGCGCAACGCCTTTCCCGTGGTCGCACGTCCGGCGGGCAAGTCCGATGCGCTTGGTCTGGTGGCGGGGATCGCAATCGTCGCGGGGCTCGGCCTTGTGACCATGTGGAGCATGAATTCCGCGCGCATCGCGCCGAGCGAGGGGATAGGCGGCGGCCAGCAGGCACCGGTCGAGGCCGCATCCGCCGTGCCGCCGCAAGCGGCCCCGGCGCCGATCGCGCCGCAGGTTGCCGCCGCGCCCATCGCCCGCCCCGATCCCGCGCCGCAGCCTGTGCTGTCGGCGCAGCCGCAACCGGGACTTGCCGCCAATCCCTATGCCAGCCCCACCGTGGTGTTCGATGCCGGCAACGCCCCCGCTACTCTGGCGCTGGGCGAGGCAAGCGCGGCCGGCGAAGCGGCCGGAAACGGAGCTTCCGGCAACGGCGCCAGCGATTTCGCCAGCCGGATCGGCGGCGTGGGCGGGGCGCCGGCGCAGGCCAAGGCGATGGGCAATCCCACTACCACGGTGACGCAGGGCACGCTGATCCCGGCGATCCTCGAAACGGCGATCGACACCAATGTCCCGGGCTATGTCCGCGCCGTGGTAAGCCAGGACGTGCGCAGTTTCGANGGGACCAAGGTNCTCGTCCCGCGTTCGAGCCGTTTGATCGGTCAGTACCAGTCGGGCCTGCAGAACGGCCAGAAGCGCGCCTACGTCATCTGGACCCGGCTGATCCGTCCCGACGGAGCCTCGGTCAACCTGGCTTCGCCTGCGATCGGTTTCGACGGGACCACGGGTCTTGCGGGCAAGGTTTCGGGTGACGGTTTCTTCAGGCGGTTCGGTTCGGCCCTGCTGCTGTCGGTCGTCGGCGGCGTCGGCTCGCTCGCCACCGGCGGTGCGGCAGGCGTGCTGATCGGCGGGGCCAGTTCCTCGGCCGCAGCTACTGCAGCCCAGCAGGACGGCCAGCGCGGGCCGACCGTGCGGGTGCGACAGGGCGAACCGATCCGCATCTTTACCGCGCGCGATCTCGATTTCTCTTCGGTCAGCTGATCCGGAAGCCCTGCCGTGAGCGCCGATATCCACCCTTTCCAACCCGACGGACAGCCTGAAGCGGATGCCCCGCCGGTCGATCTGCACGGCGAACGCAGCGTCTATCTCGACGCCTATCTCGCGCCATTCCGCGATTGGCTCGAATGCGACACGGTGACCGAGATCCTGGTCAACAGGCCGGGCGAGGTCTGGGTCGAGGATGCGGCGCGGGGCGGCATGCACAAGGTGGTGCGGCCCGATATCGACGACCGGCTGATCCAGCGCCTGGCCGAACAGGTTGCGCGGGTCAGCCACCAGGGGATCAACCGCGAACATCCGCTGCTCGGTGCGACGCTGCCCGGCGGCGCGCGCGTCCAGTTCTGTGGTCCGCCCGCGGCGCGCAAGCACTGGGCCATGGCGATCCGCCGCCATCGGCGGCTCGACCTGCCGCTCGATGCCTATGACACCGGTCCGCTGAGGCCACAGGGGCGGGACGCCATGCCCGATGCGCAGGCTCAGCCGATCGCCTTTCTGCGTGAGGCGATCCGCCAGCGGCGCACCATCCTCGTCTCGGGTGGGACAAGCACCGGCAAGACGACGTTCCTCAACGCCATGCTCGGCGAAATCCCGCGTCACGAACGCGTCGTGCTGGTCGAGGATACGCCCGAGCTCAGGTTGCCCGGCGAAAACGGCGTCGGGCTGGTCGCGGTCAAGGGCGAACTGGGCGAAGCCAAGGTCACCGCCAACGAATTGCTGCAGGCCGCGCTGCGCCTGCGCCCCGACCGCATCGTGCTGGGCGAACTGCGCGGTGCGGAAAGCGTCAGCTTCCTGCGCGCGATCAACACCGGCCATCCGGGCAGCTTCTCCACCGTCCACGCCAACTCGCTGCGGGGCGCGCTCGAGCAATTGTCCCTGATGGTCATGCAGACGGGAATCGGGCTGACGCGGAGCGATACCATTGCCTATGCGGCCAGCGTGATCGACGTGTTCGTGCAGCTTGGACGCGATGAATCGGGCAGGCGCGGCATTATCGAACTGGCCGAAAGCCATACTCTCATCTGACAGCGGTATTTTTTACACACCCTGCGCGGCGTCGGGTGCCGTAGCGTCAATGATCGCTCGCCTAGCGTCCCTAAAACAACACTCGCCAAAATTCGCCGTCCTTTTGCGCAACAATCATGCGCCCATGCTTGCGTGCATACGAATGTGTGTTAGCAATACGCCATAAGCCGCAAAGACGGCACATGGAGAGGAGAGGGTTAATGAGGGTAAGGGTTTCCCTGCTCGCGGGTATCTGCGCGAGCGCTATTTCGTTCCCGGCATTTGCGCAGGACGCTGCCGAGGATGGCTTCGATGATCCGCGGTTCGATAACAACGTCATCATCGTTACCGCGCAGCGTCAGAACCAGTCGCTGCAGGAAGTGCCGATTGCAGTCAGCGCGTTCGACAGCGAGGCGCTCGAGGCGCAGCAGATCGAAAACGCCAGCGACCTGCAACTGACCCTGCCCAATGTCTCCTTCACCAAGTCGAACTTCACCAGCGCAAGTTTCACGATCCGCGGGATCGGCGACCTTTGCGTGGGCGTGACTTGCGATAGCGCGACTGCGATCCATACCAACGGTTCGCCGCTGTTCGGCACGCGCCTCTTCGAAACCGAATATTTCGATCTCGAGCGCGTCGAAGTCCTGCGCGGACCGCAGGGCACGCTGTTCGGTCGCAATGCGACTTCGGGCGTGGTCAATGTGGTGACCGCCAAGCCCGAACTGGGTACTTTCGGGGCTGCTGCCGAATTCGAATACGGCAATTACAACAGCATCAAGGCCAAGGGCATGGTGAACGTGCCGCTTGGTGATACGCTGGCCCTGCGCGCAGCCGGGTTCTATCTCAATCGCGACGGGTTCACCGACAACCTCTACGACAACTCCGATATCGACGGACGCGACATGTATGCAGTGCGCGGGTCGCTGCGCTTCGAGCCCACCGCCGACACCACGCTCGACCTCATGGCGTTCTACTTCCGCGAGAACGACGACCGGTTGCGGATCCAGAAGCAGGCCTGCCAGCGCGATCCCACCGGCGTGCTGGGCTGCCTTAACAACCGCCGCGATTTCGACAGCACCAATGCCAATTCGACGCTTGGTTCGGTCCTGTCTTCGGTAGAACTGTTCCGCATCCAGGGCATCCCCGAGGCGCTGGCCCTAGGCAGCGTCTATGGCCCCGACGGATACGCCAATTTCGACGAGCCCAACGATGTGCGCACGGTCAACACCGCGTTCACGCCCGAATACTTCGCCGACGAACTGCAGTTGCAGGCCCATCTCGATCAGCGGATCGGGCCCATGAACCTGTCGCTTACGGGGATATATCAGGAAACCTCGGTCGATTCCCGCCAGGACTACAACCTCGGTATCCTCGATCGCAGCGGTTATGCCGGCGCCCTGAACACGCTGGCTTTCTTCGCAGCGAACGGAATTCCCACGGGCGTACCGGCCCAGCCCTTCGTTCCGGGGTCGAACGCCTATTTCGCGCCGATCGCAAACGCGCTGATCCCGAACGGGCCCAATGGCGTGCTATGCACATCGGATAACGATGCGGGCAATCTGGGGGCGTTCGAGGGCAATTCGATCTGCGCCGATGTACCGCTGGCCTTCGACCGGTCGAGCCAGGAGCAGACCTCGTGGTCGGGCGAGGCGATCCTCTCCAGCGATTTCGACGGACCGTTCAACTTCCTGCTGGGCGGTATCTACGCCGAATCCGAAGTCGGCGAGAACAGCTATTACGTCAACAACTTCGGGCTGGACTACGCCAGCGCGATCCTCGGGACATTCTCGGCATTCGGGGCAGGGGCACCGCCATCCTACCTCGCGACGTCGATGTACCGGAACAACACGACCGACTTCAAACTGGAAAGCTTCGGCATCTTCGGCGAAGTCTATGTCGACATCACCGACCGGCTCCAGTTCACGGGCGGCATCCGCTACAATGACGACAGCAAGAGCGTTGCCGCGCGGACGACCTACGCAAGCTTCCTCAATCCCTTCGGCAATGGCGAACCGTTCACGTCGCCATTCGTCGGAAGCTTCGATGCGGACGCCGGGACACCCGGGAACCAGTTGTTGCAGCAACGCGAAGTCAGTTTCGACGCGATTACCGGGCGCGCGGTCCTCGACTTCGCGATCTCGCCCGACAACAATCTCTATTTCTCCTATTCGCGCGGCTACAAGTCGGGCGGGATCAACCCGCCGCTGTCACCGGTCTTCGCGGTTTCCGAAAGCTTCGATTCGGAGAAGATCGACGCTTTCGAAATCGGTTCGAAGAACAGTTTCCTGAACGGTGCGGCTCAGGTGAACCTCACGGGGTTCTACTACAAGTACAAGGGCTTGCAGCTTAGCCGCATCGTTGCTCGGACTTCGGTCAACGACACGATCGATGCCAATATCTGGGGCGTCGAGCTCGAGACCATCCTGCGGCCCAGCTACAACTGGATGGTCAACATGAACGTCAGCTACCTCAATGCGAAGGTGGCAGGCGACCAGTTCTTCAGCAATCCGCGCGATCCGGGCGGCGGCGATCCCGACGCCGTGATCATCAAGGACTTGTCGAACGGCTCGCTGTGCGCGGTGACCGGCGCGGGGGCCAACGCTTTCGTCGGGGCGGTGAACGCCGGACTGGGACTGCAGGGCCCGGCCGCCTTCCCCGCCGACGGGGGGATTGCCTCGACCGGTGCGTTCAGCATCTGCAGCGTGCTCGACGCGCAGACCGCCAACCCGGCTTTCGCAGCTCTGGGTCCGATCGACGTGCTGAGCCCGGGCGTGGAGGTCAATCTGAGGGGCAATCGCCTGCCTCAGGCGCCTGAATACAAGGCTTCGGTGGGCGTGCAGTACACTGCCGATTTCGACAATGGCATGTCGCTCGTCCCGCGGTTCGATCTGGCCTATACGGGCGAACAATACGGTAATGTGTTCAACGGCAACGTCAACCGGATCGAACCGTTCGTCCAGGCGAACGCCTCGATCACGCTGAACGGGAACGACAACCGCTGGTTCGTACGCGGTTTCGTGCAGAACATCTTTGACAGCGACTCGGTAACGGGCCTTTATGTCACCGACGCTTCGTCCGGCAATTTCACAAACATCTTCACGCTTGATCCGCGGCGTTACGGCATCGCGATCGGGGCGAAGTTCTAAGCTACCCGCAAGAGCGGGGGGAGAGGGAAGGGGCGGCCTGCGGGTCGCCCCTTTTTCGTGAAGGTCCCGGCCTCCCGCCGTGTTCAGCGCTTGCTGGATGCAAAAGGCGAGAAGTCGGTATCGGTGTCGAACAGCTCGACCCCTTCGGCGCGTTTGAGCGCGCCGACCGCGGCATAGGTGACCGGGGTCAGCAGCGCCTCCCACAGCGTCTTGATCGCCCATTGCGACAGCACGACCTGCCACAGCAGCTCGACCGGCCATCCGGCCAGGCCCCAGAAGGCCAGCGGGTAGAAGATCAGGCTGTCGAGACCCTGGCCGATCACCGTCGACCCGATCGTGCGCATCCACAGATGGCGCCCCTGCGTCCACACCTTCATCTTGGCGAGGACGTAGCTGTTGGCGAATTCGCCAGCCCAGAAGGCGACCATCGACGCGAGTACGATCCGCCAGCTGTTGCCGAACACGAACTCGTAGGCTTCCTGTCCGGGCCAGCCCTCCGCCGGCGGCAACTGCACCACGACCCACGCCATGAAAGCCATGAACAGCAATGCGGCAAAGCCCGTCCAGATGACCCGCCGTGCACGGGCATAGCCGTATACTTCGGTCAGGATGTCACCGATAATGTAGCTGACCGGGAAGAACAGCACCCCGGCGCCGAACGACCATTCGCCGATGACCGGCAGTATGACGTAGCTCGGTTTCGATGCGCCGATTAGGTTCGACAGCAACAGGATGGTGACGAAGGCCGCCATCACCAGATCGTAATAGCGAAAATGCGGTGCGGGCGTATTCGTCGGAGCGTTTTCCATCGCAAACACGGTTAGTGCCGATTGGCCAGCCGCGAAAGGCACGTTATGGCACTCCCGGAGCGCGCCCGTAGTTCAACTGGATAGAGCACGAGCCTTCTAAGCTTGGAGTTGCAGGTTCGAGTCCTGCCGGGCGCACCAATTTCCCGAGAGGGAGACCTTGCGCCGTTCTTGCAGGATGGCGCTTGCGGCCGGATCGCAATCGATCTCCCGTCTATCCACTTACCGGGTCCCCTGCGCTTCAGGACGGTGGGGTTTCGCAACCTGCCAGGCATGGCCGCAGCATTTCGAGCAGCTGGCGGGTTTCCTGCTGGTCTGCGGATTGCAGGAGGCGGCGTTCATCGACCCGGCACCGTTCGCCGAGGTCGGCTTCGCCGAAATAGGCGGCCACCCCGGTGACCTGGTGGAGAAGCTCGGCAATTTCCTGCTTCTGCTCAGCATCGATAGAGTGGCTGGCAAGAGCGGCATCGACCGCGTCCAGACTGGCTTGTCGGCGCTGTTCGAACAGGGCGCGCAGTTCGGGATCCGTTTCCTCTTCGATCGGGTCGTCCACGGGCGGCCTACCTTTCATCGCCGGTTTCCTCCGTCATGCGCCTCCCGAGCGCTATTGTCCCACCCGCGCGCTTGCCGGGCCGCGCACCGCAAAGTCTGCCTGCAAGTCTGCGGCTTGGCAACGGCCGATCACCCCGCTTGCCGGAGTGCCCGCGCGCGGCTGATCGCTCAGGTGTCGAACCAGTGCCGCAGTTCGTCGAGAGCGCGACCGATATTCGCGTCGTCGGCGGCAAGCTTCAGATCCCGTTCGATCCGGCCTGCAAGCTGGCCGAGTTCTTCNTCACCGAAGTATTTGGCGATGCCGGCCATGACGTGGAGCTTGTCGCGCAGCAGGTCGCATTGCGCNGAACCAAGCATGTCCTCGCCCTCGAGCGCGGCAAGCTGGTTACGCAGTTCGAGCTTGCGCTGTTCGTACATGTTCCGGGCATCGTCCACNTCCACCGAAAGGTCGGTTTCCGCCAACTCGCCGGATCCCGGCGCCGGTTTGGTGAGCCATTGTTCGAGACAGGGGCCAAGCCGTTCTGCCGAGATCGGCTTGGCGACATGGTCCTGCATGCCGGCTTCCATGCACAATTCGATATCGTCGGCATAGGCATTCGCGGTNACCGCGATGATCGGCAGTTCGCGCGGACCGACGCCATTCGCGCGGAGCGCGCGTGACGCGTCGAGCCCGTCCATGACCGGCATCTGCATGTCCATCAGCACGGCATCGAACGGTCGGCCCTGCGCCTTCGCCTCCATGACCTGCTGGACCGCCTGCTGACCGTCGTCGGCGACCTGCGTTTCCACTCCCAGGCGCGAGAGCATCGCGACGATGAGCTTCTGGTTTATTTCCGCGTCTTCCGCCAGCAGCACCCGCCGCCCAGCCAGCGCCGTGCGGTAGCTCGATGCCGAGTTGTCCTGTTTGGCGGCGGACTTCTGCGCAGGGCATTTCACCAAGGGCAAGACAAGTTCGAAAGTCGACCCCTTGCCCGGCGTGCTCTCGGCGGTCAGCCGGCCGTCCATCAGTTCGGCGAGTTGGCGCGCAATCGCCAGGCCGAGCCCCGTGCCACCGCCCGAAGCGCTGGCCTTGCCCTTGCCGAAATTATCGAGCTGCGCGAATTCCTCGAAGATGTAGGCAAGCTGGTCGGGCGGCACGCCGATACCGGTATCGATCACCCGGAACACGATCTTGCCGTCTTTTTCGCAGGCCTCCACGCGCACCGATCCGCGCTCGGTGAACTTGATTGCATTGCCGACGAGGTTGAGGACGATCTGGCGGATGCGCAACTTGTCGCCAATGCCTTCGGGCATGTCCGGGGGGACATCAATGTCGAGCCTGATACCCTTGGCCTTGGCATTGGGTTCGAACAAGCGCGCGCTGCTGCGTACGATATGCCCGAAATTCACCGGTTCGCGGGTCAATTGCATCCGGCCGGCCTCGATCTTCGACAGGTCGAGCAATTCGTTCAGCAGGCGCAGCATGGCCTTGCCCGAATCCGAAATCATCCGCGCATATTCGTGGTGCTCTTTCTCGAGCTCGCTTTCGAGAAGCAGATCGGCGAACCCGATCACGCCGTTCATCGGCGTGCGGATTTCATGGCTCATATTGGCCAGGAAATGTGCCTTGGCCTGCGAAGCACGCTCGGCAATGTCGCGCGACTGGCGGAGTTGCTCTTCGGCCTCCACCGTTTCGGTGATATCCTTGAAAATGCCGAATACCGTGACGACTTCCCCTGTTGGGGCGGTTTCGGCATTGCCCAGGCTGGCCACATGGCGCAGCTCACCGTCGGGGCGCACGATACGGGCTTGGAATTCGAAATTGGCCCCTTCGGAAAACGCCTTGTCGACCATTTCCGAAACCCGCGCGCGATCTTCTTCACAGTAGAAGTCGAGACCGGAAGCCACGTCGGGGACGAAGTCCTTGTCCACGCCATGGATGCGATAGACCTGATCGGACCAGAACAGCGTGCCTTCCTGCACGTCGACCCGCCAGTGTCCGATATTGGCGCTCTCCTCTGCCATCTGGAGCAGGCGGTTGTTTTCGCGCAATTGCGCATTGCGCTCGCTGTCGCGCAATTTCTGGCGTCGCCGTCCCCCTATATCGCGCACGACGCCAACGAAATCGCGTATCTCGCCATCGTCGTGCCAGCGCGTCGTCATATGCGCTTCGAGCCACACGTAATGGCCATCGGCATGCTTGTGGCGGTAAGTGGTCAGCGTCGACGAAACCTCGCCTCTGAACAGCTTTTCGCTGGCTTCCATGGTGAGGGCGCGGTCATCGGGATGGATGGCGTTGATTGGCGAGAGGCCGATCATTTCCTCGGGCGTAAAGCCCAGCAGCCATTTGCATGATGGGCTGACATAGCGGCGGACCCGATCGGCCCCGATAGCNACAATCATGTCGGGCAGACCCTCGACGACTTCCTCGATCGTGGGGGCGACAGGCGCTGTCTTGGCGGGCAGACCAGCGACGGCTTCGGTCTTGCCGCGGTTGCTGCTGCGTGCGGTACGCCANAGCGCCAGCAGCACGACCGCGACGGCACCGAGAGCGAAGCCAAGCAGACCCGATTGCAAATCCATGCTCATGTCTACGACGCCCGACCCCGAGTTTTGCGCACTATTGCTCCTGCGGTATGCAAGATAGCGGCTGTTGGNACAATCCCGCCGGAAAGAACCGAAAAGGCCGTCGAGAAATGGCGGGCACTATCAACAGGCTGTACATGACGGGCGCTTAAAAAAGCTTTGGGCCGCAATGTGGGAAACCCTGATGTTTCCGCATAAAAGCGCTCTGGCCAGACGGGTCGCATTACGGATCGCCAGCCCGGGGGCCTGGTCGATCGGGCGAGATTAGCCGCGCGCCGCATTCTCCAGCGGTTCACCGGTGACCGGATAGCCGAAATCTTCACCTATATGCAGCCATGACCGGCCATCGGTATCGTCGATGAAGGGGGTAATGGTGCGCACGGGGATGGCTTCCGCCTGCGCGCGCGCGGCCGCGAAACTGTCGAACATCGCCAGCCGTTCGAGATTGCGCCGGGTCGGAAAGATCACCTTGATGTCACCCTGTTCGGCAGCGTCGAGCGCACCTTGGGCGCTGATCCAGAACAGATGCGTGTTTTCCGACAGGTCGGCTTCGATCTCGACCGCCCCGGTGCCCAAATCGGCCAGATAGAAGCGCGTATCGTAGACACGCGGGATCCGTTCGTTCTTGGGAAACCAACGCGCAAACGGCACCAGCTGGGCCAGATCGAGTTCCCAGTTGAAATGTTCGAGCACGGGGGCAAGCTCACCGGTTTGCTGAAGGAACCGGCGTGCGGCACGCGCCTTGTCGGCATCGATTTCGCCTGCAAGCCCGATCGCGAGACCCGTCTCCTCCAGCGTTTCGCGAACCACTGCGACCTGATGGGCCGCCTCTTCGGGATCGAGCGGTCCGCCGATCCGCGCGCCGAGATCGAAATCGGCGGGATCGACCCGGCCGCCCGGGAACACCGCCATGCCGCCGGCGAAGACCATTTCGCGCGAACGGATCGTCATCAGGATTTCCGGCGGGCCGCCGGCCGGCGCATTGCGGAATATGACGACGGTGGCAGCGGGAATGCCTGCGGGCCCGGCTTGTGGTTGTTCGCTCATGCCCATGTTGTGGCGGGGGGAGGGGGGAATGCCAAGCGCAAAGGTAAACAGCGCCTGTCGGGTTATTTTACACTAAGCATCGCGGGAAAAATCGCGTTTACCATTGAGGTGCGCCGGATAGCGGCGTTGCATGGAGTTTGGCACGGGGGATGCATATCGATGGGTATCATGTTCGGTCTTCAACGGAATGCTCCCCCCAGCATCCGGACGAACAAAAGGCCCGCCCGGTTCTCCACCCGGCGGGCCTTACCCGTTCTGGGAGGATACGGCGCGCGTGACGCCGTATCGCAAAATCATCAGGACGCCTTGGCGACCTGCTTTTCGTCGAGCATCTGCTGGAGTTCGCCGGCTTCGAACATCTCCATCATGATGTCGCTGCCGCCCACGAATTCGCCCTTCACATAAAGCTGCGGGATCGTCGGCCAGTCCGAATAGGCCTTGATCCCTTGGCGGATCTCCATGTCCTGCAGCACGTCGACGCTGTCATAGGCGACACCGCAGTGATCGAGAATGGCCACCGCGCGGCTGGAAAAGCCGCACTGCGGGAAGAGCGGCGTGCCCTTCATGAAAAGCGTGACGTCGTTGGCGCCAACGATGTCGGCGATGCGCTGGTTGGTGTCGGACATCGGCCCGTCCTTTGTATGAATCTGGTGGTCGGAATCAGGTGGGGGCTTGGGTGGTGAGTTGCAAGGCGTGCAGTTCGCCGCCCATGCGCCCGCCCAGCGCGTCATACACCAGCTTGTGCTGCTTGACACGGGTCAGCCCCGCAAATTGGGGCGCCGTGACCTTGGCCGCCCAGTGGTCGTTATCGCCCGCAAGGTCGCGCATCTCGACGCTGGCACCGGGCAGGGCTTCCTCGATCAACGCGACGATGTCGTCGGCAGCCATCGGCATCCGATCAGGCCCCGTCGCTCATGAACTGGCGCCGCGCTTCGACAGCGCATTCTTCCAGCTTGGTGCGGATATCGGACTCGCTGACGTCGCAGTCGGCCGCGGTCAAATCGCCCAGCAGCTTGCGGATCACGTCTTCGTCGCCCGCTTCCTCGAAATCGGCCTGCACGACCGCTTTCTTGTAAGCGTCGGTTTCCTCGTCGGTCAGGCCCATCAGGCCTGCCGCCCATTCGCCGACCAGGCGGTTGCGCCGGGCGGCGATCTTGAAGGCGTTTTCCTCGTCAAAGGCGAACTTGGCTTCCTCGCCGCGCTCGCGATCCTTGAAATCGGTCATGATGGTCCTCTCGGGATGGAATCTTGGGGGCCGGAATAGGCCCGGCCCCGCAAGCCCGCAAGGGCGCTTGTGTGATCCTCCCGCGCGAGCGGCTATTCCATTGTGACCACGAGCTTGCCAATCGCGCCGCGGTTTTCGAGCTTGGCGATGGCCTCATGCGCGCGTTCGATCGGATAGGTTTCGCTGACCAGCGGATTGATCTTGCCCGCCTTCCACAGGTCGAACAGTTCCTCGATATTGCGCTGGTTACGTTCCGGCTCGCGCGCGGTGAAGGCGCCCCAGAACACGCCGCGGATGTCGCAGCTCTTGAGCAGGGTGAGGTTGAGCGGCATCTTGGCGATCCCGGCGGGGAAACCGATCACGAGGAAACGGCCTTCCCAGGCGATCGCACGCAGTGCGGGTTCGGAATAATCGCCGCCGACGATGTCATAGACGATATCCGCGCCATTGGGGCTGACCGCCGCCTTGAAGTCGCTCGCCAGTTGCTTGGAGGTATCCTTGTCGAATGGCGCGCGCGGATAGATCACTACTTCGTCGGCGCCGTGCTGCCTGGCGACTGCGCCCTTTTCCTCGGTCGAAACCGCGGCCACGACGCGGCAGCCATAGGCCTTCGCCAGTTCGACCGCCGACAGGCCGACGCCGCCCGCTGCTCCGAGCACGAGGACGGTTTCGCCCTCCTTGATATCGCCGCGGTCCTTCAGGCCGTGAATCGTGGTGCCATAGGTCATCAGCAGCGCGCTGGCTTTTACCAGGTCGATCCCCTCGGGTACCTTGAACAGCCGTTCGGCCGCCACCGCGACCTTTTCCTGCAGCCCGCCATTGCCGATGCCGCACATCACGCGGTCGCCCACGGCGAAGCCTTCGACGCCCTCGCCCAGTGCCTCGATCGTGCCCGAGATCTCGCCACCCGGAGCAAACGGGCGGGGCGGCTTGAACTGGTACATGTCGCGGATAATCAGCGTGTCGGGAAAATTGATGGCGCAGGCAGCGACCTTGATCAGCACCTCGCCCTTGGCGGGGGTGGGGGCGTCGATATCCTCGACGACCAGGGTCTCGGGTCCGCCGGTTTCCTTTGAAAGGACTGCCTTCACGCTGCTTCTCTCCTCTGTGGTTTGTCGAGCCAGGGCAGGGCGCCCCCGCGCGTCTGTTCGTGTTGTGTGATGGCGCTTTCGCTGCCCAGCGTCAGGCCGATCTCGTCGAGTCCCTCGAGCAGGCAGCGTTTGCGGAACGGATCGATCTCGAATGCGAAGCGATCCTGGAATGGCGTTGTGACGACCTGGTTCTCGAGGTCGATGGTGATCGGCTGCTCTTTCGCGACCTCGAGCAGGCGATCGACATGTTCCTGCGGCAATTCGACCGCGAGGATTCCGTTCTTGAAGGCGTTGCCGGCGAAAATGTCGGAAAAGCTGGGCGCGATCACCGCGGCAAGACCCATGTCGAGCATCGCCCATGCGGCATGTTCGCGGCTCGATCCGCAGCCGAAATTGTCGCCCGCGATCAAGATCGGCGCCTGCGCGAAATCCTCGACATCGAAGGGGTTGCCCGGGGTTGCCCGGATCGTCTCGAACGCGCCTTCGCCGAGGCCTTCGCGGCTGACCGTCTTCAGCCAGTGCGCGGGAATAATCACATCGGTGTCGATATTTTTCAGCCCCAGCGGAATCGCGCGGCCTTCGATCGTGGACACGGCTTTCATCGCACGGCCCCCGCCACGCGTGGCGCAGTCCCAAATCCTGATTTCGGCGCCATGGCTCTCCCCCCAGCGACGTGTGAGATCAATCGGTTTCGGGATTCTCCCCCGAAGGGATCGGACCCGGCTGGCGCGGTCCGTTCTTCTTCTCCTTGCGCTTGTTCGCATAGAGCAAGGCTGCGGCAACGGCGGCGGAGCCGATGGCCCCGACGATGGCGGCTTTTCCGGAAAGCTTCTTGGTCATCGGTTCTCAATGGTCAGCCACCGTTCGCTTGGCAAGGGGTAGCTTGCGCACATCGGCGAGCCGCCCCGTAACCGCGGCGGCAGCCGCCATTGCCGGGCTGACCAGATGGGTGCGTGCGCCCGGCCCCTGGCGGCCGACGAAGTTACGGTTGCTGGTCGATGCGCAGCGTTCGCCGGGTGGTACCTTGTCGGGATTCATCGCGAGACAGGCCGAACAGCCCGGTTCGCGCCATTCGAATCCGGCGTCCGTGAATATCCGATCGAGTCCCTCTGCTTCGGCGGCCCGCTTGACCAGTCCCGAACCGGGCACGACGATCGCCCAGCGGACATTGGGCGCCTTGGTGCGGCCCTCGAGCACCTGCGCCGCGGCGCGCAGGTCCTCGATCCGGCTGTTGGTGCAGCTGCCGATGAAGACATTCTCGACCGCGATGTCCTCGATCCGCATGCCGGGTTCCAGCCCCATGTAATCGAGGCTCTTGCGCGCGGCTTCCTGTTTGGAAGGGTCGGCGAAGCTGGCGGGTTCGGGCACGGTCCCGCCCACCGGCACGACATCCTCAGGGCTGGTCCCCCAGCTGACCGTCGGCTCGATGTCGGCGGCATCGATCACGACCGATTTGTCGAACACTGCGCCATCGTCGGTCACCAGCGAGCGCCACCATGCGACTGCGCGGTCCCAATCGTCGCCGCGCGGCGCATAGGGGCGGCCGCGAAGGTAGTCGAAGACGATATCGTCGGGGGCGATAAGTCCGGCGCGGGCACCGCCTTCGATACTCATGTTGCAGACCGTCAGGCGGCCTTCGACGCTCATCTTGCGGAACACCTCACCCCGGTATTCGACGACATGGCCGGTGCCCCCGGCAGTGCCGATGACGCCGATGATATGCAGGATCAGGTCCTTGGGCGTGACGCCCGGGCCCAGCGCGCCATCGACGCGGACTTCCATCGATTTCGAGCGGCGCAACTGCAGCGTCTGCGTGGCCAGCACGTGTTCGACCTCGCTGGTTCCGATCCCGAAGGCCAGCGCGCCGATGCCACCGTGCGCGGCGGTATGGCTGTCGCCGCATACGATGGTCGCACCGGGCAGCGAGAAACCCTGCTCGGGGCCGACGACATGGACGATGCCCTGCTCGGGCGCGACCGCATCGATGTAATCTATCCCGAATCCGGGGGCGTTGCGTTCGAGCGCGGCGAGCTGGGCAGCGCTTTGTGCATCCTCGATCGGCAGCCGCGAACCATCCGCGGCCACACGCGGCGTGGTGGGCAGGTTATGGTCGGGGACCGCCAGCGTCAGGTCGGGACGGCGCACCTGCCGTCCGGCCAGGCGCAGCGCGTCGAAGGCCTGCGGGCTGGTGACCTCGTGAACCAGGTGACGGTCAATATAGAGCAGGCAGGTGCCATCGTCGCGCTGTTCGACGACATGCTGGTCCCAGATCTTCTCGTAAAGCGTGCGCGGTGTGTTGCCCATGGCCCGGGAATGTGCGGGAGGAAGCCCACCTGCGCAAAAAGGCAAAACAAGAGTCTTCCAAACTTAACCTTTCCCTGCTCTACTGACATGAATGTCAGCAAAGCCATTCACCTTTCCGATCAAGGTCCTCCCGGACGATATCGATTTCATGGGGCACGTGAACAACGCGCGCTATCTCAACTGGGTGCAGGACACAGTGCTCGCGCACTGGCAGAAACTCGCCCCCGCCGAGGAAGTGGCCAGCAAGGCCTGGGTCGCGCTCAAGCACGAGATCACCTATCGCCGCCCGGCCTTTCTCGACGATGATGTCATCGCCGAAACCGTGCTGGAGAAGATCGCCGGCGCGCGCAGTTTCTACAATACGGTGATTCGCCGCGGCGAAGACGTGCTGGCCGAAGTGCAGAGCATGTGGTGCTGCATCGATGCCAAGAGCCTGCGACCGGCACGAATCAGCCGCGAAGTCGCCGAAACCTGTTTCGGCCTGCCCGGCAAGCCGAAGGCGCAAACCGGCAGCTAAAGCGCCGACCGCCCTTTGCCTGCCGCGCGCTAGCTCCTATATTCACGCAATGGCCGTTTTCATCCCCGCACTGATCGTTCTGGCGACCGTGGTCGCGATGGAATGGGTCGCATGGGCGAGCCACAAATACATCATGCATGGCTTCGGCTGGGGGTGGCACCGAGACCATCACGAACCGCACGACAATCTGCTTGAGAAAAACGATCTCTATGCGGTCGTCGGCGCGGCGATGAGCATTTCGATGTTCGCGCTGGGCAGCGAATGGGTGATGGGCGAGGGGGCCTGGTGGCCGGCCACGTGGATCGGGCTCGGCATAATGGCATATGGCCTCATCTACACGCTGGTGCATGACGGGCTGGTTCACCAGCGCTACTTCAAATGGGTCCCCAAGAGCGGTTACGCCAAGCGTCTGGTCCAGGCGCACAAGCTGCACCATGCCACGATCGGCAAGGAAGGTGGGGTCAGCTTCGGCTTCGTCTTCGCCCGCAGCCCGGCAGCACTCAAGGCCGAATTGCGCCGCCAGCGCGAAGCGGGCATCGCCATCGTACGCGAAAGCGCCGGAGCCTGAGGCCCCGGCGCTTCCAGTCCGCCGTGTGCGGTCTTACTTGGCGTAGTTTACATACAATCCGTGGATCAGGCCGGGGATATAACCCAGCAGCGTCAGCACCAGATTGATCAGCGCGGTCTTGCCGAGCCCGTGCTTGGCGGCAACGCCGAGCGGGGGCAGCAGGATGGTCGCGATAAGAATAAGAATTGCCATGGGAAATGTCCTTTTGTCGTCCCTCCCGTCGTTCGGGTCATCAACGGGCCGGGGCGCGCGCGGTTCCGCCGGCCTATTCGTTGCGCGTGGCAATCCAGCTCCCGCAGATCACCAGCACGGCGACTGAAATCCAGTACCAGGGATGGCCGAGCGTATACCAGGTGAAGACCGCGCCAGTGGCCATCGCGCCGATCGCCATGGTCTTCGACCTGCGGCTGATCGCACGGCGCTCGCGCCAGTCTTTCACATGCGGCCCCCAGTGGGGATGATCGAGGATCTTCTGCTCGAGCTCGGGACTCGACCGGGCGAAGAAATAGACTGCCAGGAGGAGAAAAGGCACGGTCGGCATGATCGGCAGGGCCGCACCCACGGCGCCAAGCCCGACGGCAAGGAAGCCGAGGCCCTTGTAGAGCGGCCGTTTCAAGTCACCCGGCCGCGATTCGCGCCGCGTGCTCCCGGACCAGCGCAATCATGTTCGGCACGCCCTGCGTGCGATTGCTCGACAGCTGGTTCTTGAGATCGAAGGGTTCGAGCGCGCCAGCCACGTCCATGGTCGCCACTTCGTGGGCAGGGCGATCCTGGACGGCTGCAATCACCAGCGCGACGATCCCCTTGGTGATCGCAGCGTTGCTGTCGGCCAGGAAGTGCAATGTGTCGGCCTCGCCGGTGGGATAGACCCACACCTGTGCCGAACAGCCGCGCACCAGCGTGGCATCGGTCTTGAGGGCATCGGGCATCGCTTCGAGTTCGCGGCCCAGTTCGATCAGCAGGCGATAGCGTTCGTCGCCTTCGAGGAACTCGTATTCTTCGGCAATGTCGGAAAGTGTGCGCATGGCGCGCCTTTAGCGGGCGTGCCTGCGGGCGTCCATCGCGCTTAGCCGAACAGGCCGCCGGGCCGGGTGAGCGCATGGTACAGCACGTAGAACCAGCCGAAAAAGCCATGGATCGCGGCCCAGACGATCGAGCCGTGCAGGCTCCAGCTGATGGCCACCGCAATCGCACTGCCAAGGCCGATCCCGGCGCGCGCGGCGTCGGTGCGGACCACGGTCACAGATCGACGCCGCTGGCGATGGCTTCGAGTTTCTTGATCCGTTCCTTCAGGTCGGCCAGCTCGATCCGCGCCGCGCCTATCGTCGATCCGCTGTCGGGCCGGTCGGCCGCGGGGTGGCGGTCCAGCTCCTCGCGCTTGAGCGCCAGCCAGCCCTGCCAGGCGCGCAGGAGGGCGGCGGCCACGATGGTCAGGCCGACCAGCGCTGCGCCTGCGATTATCAAAGTCGGTTCGAACATAACCTCATGTCCTCCTTGAACCTCGCCGCCTCAATCGGACTGCTTGTCGCGCAGTTCTTCGATTTCGGCGGCGATCTGCTTAGTTTGCCGTGCATCGAGCGAATTGTTGTCGGTCGCGATCCGTTCGAGCACCTTGATGCGTTCGCGCAATTCCTCGACTTCGCGTTTCTCGGCGGCAGAGATACGATCCTCGCTCTCTTGCTGCCGGCCGCGTTCGATGCGTCCCATTGCCCGGTAGCGCTCGCGCATGATGGCGGCGATCGTGGCAATCGCGACGATTGCGACAATGGCGGTCCAGAAACTCATCGGGTCGCTCCCTGCGGCATGGTGCGGACCTCGATTTCCTGCAGGTCGCGCAATTCGTCGATCTGCGATGCCAGCGCGTGATTGCCGTCGGTGGCAATGCGTTCAAGCACGCGGATGCGTTCTTCCAGCTGGCGATGTTCGGTATTGTCCGTGGCCGCTTGTCCGGCCTTGGCTTCGGCGATCCGCGCTTCCAGCTCGAGCCTCTGCAACTTATGGGCCCGGCTGCGGTTGCCTGCGAGCGTACCGAAGGTCAGCACGATCAGCAGGATGGCGAGCACGAAACCGAAGATCAGAAGCAGGTCGGCATCCATCAGTTGGCATCCTTCGTGTCGCGAAGGCGATCGATCTCATGGGTAAGGTGATAACCGCTGTCGGTGACGATACGTTCGACATTGCCGAGCCGGTCCTTCACCGAACCGAGTTCGGCGCGGAGTTCGGCATTTTCCTGTGTGAGCAGCTTCACCCGTTCGACCGCCTGGTCGTTCTTGGGATAGACCGACTTGCCCCAGCTGTTTTCGAGCGGATAGCCGTTCTTGATCCGCATCCAAGTGGTCGTGACCCAGGCAATCGAAATGCACAGAACGCCAACTGCCAAGAACGGGGCCAAGGCCTCAACCAGCATAGCCTTTTCCATCACGCNTTCTCCCCGCGCTTGAGGTTCAGNGGCACGCCGGCATCGCTTGCCGGCTTGTCGCGCAGCGCCTCGATCTCGTCATGCAGCGAATAGCCGCGGTCGGTGACGATCTTCTCGAGCACCACCATGCGGTCCTGCATGGTGTCGAGCTTGTCGTGCAGCTGGCGGTTCTCGGCTTTCAGCGCCTTGGTTTCCGCCGTGTCNCTGCGTTCGNTCTTNCCGCCCCATTCATCCTCGAGCGAATAGCCGTGCNTGGCACGGATCCAGTTGTTGATNAGCCAGCCACCNGTGCTCANCGCGATGATGGCAATGACGAATTCGGGTCCACCCCAATTCATGACTTGTGTTCTCCCTGTTTCATATCGAGCGGTGTTCCGCTGTCGGTCGCTTCCACGCTGCGCTGGTCGCGCAGGGCTTCGATCTGTGTTGCCACGTTGTAGCCGCTGTCCGTGACGATGCGTTCGAGCACCCGGACCCGTTCTTCGAGATCGCCCACGCGGCTGGCATATTGGGCGGCCNTTTCGGCAGTGCTCTCGGCGGTCGCGCTGAGCTGCATCTCTGCCATCTTGTGCTGGTGGCGGGTCCAGATTGCCAGCCCGCCGATCAGGAACGGCGCCAGCGGAATGAGATAGGCCCAGTCGAACATTGCTTGTGCTCCCCCTGTGTCGGTTGCCGGATTACCGGAGGCGTTCGATCTCGGCGGTCAGCCGCGGGTTGTTGCTGACGTAGAAGGTTTCCACTTCGGCCAGGCGGCGGTCGACATCCTTCATCCGGGCGCGGATTTCGCGCGCGGTACGCTTGGGGTTCTGCCGCACGCGCTGCCAGTAGGTCTGCTCTTCGCGGTCGACATAGAGGTGCGCAGGCTTCTTGTTCAGCAGCAGGCCGGCGATGAAGTAGAACGGGATCGTCGATCCGCCGGTCATGAAGGTCAGGCCGAGAAAGCCGAGCCGGACCCAGAAGGCGTTGACCCCGGTGTAATCCGCGATGCCCGAGCAGACACCCATGAGCTTCGCGTTCTGTTTGTCGCGGTAAAGCGTCGTGCGGGGGCTGTTCACTGGCTGGCTCCTTTTTTCTCGGCAATCAGCTGTTCGAGTTCGCGCAGCTGCTGGTTGTCCTGTTCGCTGTCGTGGACGATGCGGGCGGGACGGAATTCGGGATTGTCGCTGGCGACGAGGCGTTCGACCGTGTCCATCCGGTCATCGAGCCGCTTGGCGAGGTTGTAGAGTTCCTCGAGCAGCGCTTCGTCGTCGCCGGTGATCGTCGCGGAGGTCTTCCACTTGGTGATGTAGTGCAGGATGATCCACGGAAGCCCGATGAAGATCGCGGGAATGATGATAATCTCTTCCATGGGGTCAGTCCTCCTTGCCGGCGCTGCCCTTGCCGAGCGCCTTTTTCATCTGTTCGAGTTCGTCGTCGATCGCATCGGCGCCCTCTAGCGCGGCGATCTCGTCTGACAGGCTGGGCTTGTCCGACTGATCGGCAATGTTCAGCGCATCGGCGCGGCCTTCGGCATAATCGACCCGGCGTTCGAGCTGGTCGAAGCGGCTGAGTGCATCGTCGACGCGTTCGTTGGTCATCAGGCTGCGCAGCTTGACGCGGTTCTCGGCGCTTTCGAGACGTGCGGCGATCGCGGTCTGGCGGCTGCGGGCTTCGCGCAGGCGGTTCTGCAGCTTCTGGATGTCCTGCTCGTAGGCGCGCAGCGCATCGTCGAGCACGGCGATTTCCTGCTTGAGCTGCTCGCTCATGTCGCTGGCTTTCTTCTTCTCGACCAGCGCGGCGCGGGCAAGATCCTCGCGATCCTTGGACACGGCCAGCTGCGCCTTCTCGCCCCAGTCCGCCTGGAGCTTGTCCAGCTTGACCGTGTGCCGGTGCATTTCCTTCTGGTCCGCAATCGTGCGCGCGGCGCTGGCGCGGACCTCGACCAGCGTTTCCTCCATTTCGAGGATGATCATNCGGATCATCTTCTGGGGGTCGTCCGCCTTGTCGAGCATGTCGTTGAAATTGGCAGCGATNATATCGCGGGTGCGGCTGAAAATGCCCATTAAAGGTGCTCCACTGGAAAAAAAGTCCGATCCCTTCGACCGTCCGCTGTCGCGCGTCGGAGTTGGCGAGCGGCGCAGCCGTTCTACCTCCTCCTCGATACGCGACAAGCGGGGGCGGGCCGAAGCGTCGCCGGTGTCGTTGCCCCGGCGGTTTTCGGGGGACTGCCGCTCCGGCCCTAGGGGATCATGATCGGGGGGCAGGGTCATGCAATCTCGACCTGTTCATATGTGGCCAGCACCGGCGTGGGCGTCGTCACCGCGATCTGCGAGCTCAGTACGACGAAGGTGGCCATCGCAGCGATGCTGGCGATAGCGGCCTGTCCAAGTTGGCTGCGGAAGAAGCTGCGGTTGTACATTTGTGGGTTACCTCCCTTGGGGCCGGTGGGCCAATTGCTGTTGTCCTAGGTTAAGCAAGCGGTGTGCCAAACCCCGGAAACGGGAGGATAGCGGGGGTTTTTGCAGATACATCAAATGACGTGTTGGTTTTTCTTGCCAAGCATTGGGAAATATTCCTATCTCTTGGCCATGGAGCGGGGAAATCAGTTTGTCGGCCAGTCGGGAGCGTTCCTCGATGCGGTCGAACGGGCCAGCCGGGCGGCGCCGATGCGGCGGCCCGTGCTCGTCGTGGGCGAGCGCGGAACGGGCAAGGAACTGATCGCCGAACGCCTGCATCGCCTTTCCACCCGCTGGGACGAACCGCTGGTCGTCATGAACTGCGCCGCCTTGCCCGAAACGCTCATCGAAGCCGAACTGTTCGGACACGAGGCGGGCGCGTTCACAGGTGCTACCAAGGCGCGCGCCGGAAGGTTCGAGGAAGCCGACAAGGGCACGCTATTTCTCGACGAACTGGGCACTTTATCGACCGGTGCGCAGGAACGGCTGCTGCGCGCGGTGGAATATGGCGAGGTTACGCGGATCGGATCAAGCCGCCCGATGCGCGTCGACGTGCGGATCGTCGGCGCGACCAACGAGGACCTCCCGGCCAAGGCGGAGCAGGGCGAGTTTCGCGCCGACCTGCTCGACCGGCTGAGTTTCGAAGTTATCACCCTGCCGCCGCTGCGCGTGCGCGAAGGTGATGTCGAGGTGCTGGCCGATTATTTCGGACGCCG